>TARA_R110001592_G_scaffold27763_17_pt1 | contig 21164 bp, 16 predicted proteins | sample TARA_R110001592 | Tara Oceans TARA_R110001592 (sample SAMEA4398387) | marine metagenome | biome: Polar Biome; feature: [SRF] surface water layer (ENVO:00010504); material: water (ENVO:00002006), including particulate matter (ENVO:01000060) such as... | depth 5 m | reverse complement strand
CGCCTCGAACATCCCGCGCCGCAAGTCGAAGTCGTCGAGCCCCCGAATCAGGGGAAGTGATTTCACGCACAGCATTGATATTGGGACGCGCTTTGACCAAAGAAGGTTTAAGGGCGCGGGGGTTCCTCGTGCTGTTGGCCGCGTTTGAGCAGAGCGGATGGTTTGCGCAGGTGAGGGCGATGTTACGCGGCTTTGTGTCTTTATGGGGCAGGGGCTGGTGTCGGTGTGGCTAATTTTCAGGGCGTGTTGCGGACACAAAAAAACAGGCACAATCGCGCCTGCTTTCAATAATTCATAATAATTTCAAAGCCTTTTGATGGGCTGGTGGTTACATGCCAAGGACATCAAGGTTGGCGTTGTTGCCACCCATGTCATTTGCCATTGTTGCATCTGCACCGGAAATAAAATTAACAGCGCCATCTACACCGTGCTGCGCACCGTGGAAAGCCTGAATGTTTAGCGACAATCCTGATCCTGATTTTAAATCAAATCCGTCTGATATGCTCATTTTAATCACTCCTATTTTTTTAATTTAACATTTAACCCATCGCCTGCTTATGCAGATCTTATTGCTCTAGCTTTGATGGAGGATCAAAGGGATGTAGTGGCCTTCTTTGGCGTCTCCCGTTTCATCGTCCAACAAAATCGTTAATACCTGATGTGTGTTATGCATATGCTTCGACACTGATCTATCCAATGGCATACCAAAATCGCGTACATCGCCACCATCAAGTATAAAATCTAACTTACTCGTTCCCAGATCAAATTCCAGCCAGGACAAGTCGTTTTTAAAAACTTTATTGTGGAAAAGTATAACTTTTCCGTCATCATTTATCGCTACTTCAACCTTAAACGGGTTTTCTTTCGTTACACCGTAGACAAAATCGGTCAAATTACCGATGGGCGGTTTCGCCTCATTTTGCTCTACATGTTCTGTCATCATCCCGTTCTTTTATACTTTTTATAGCTTAGAATTATTATATAACGATTTTCTCCAAAAAGCCCGAATTTTTTTTAAATTAATTTATCGTTTCCTGTATATCCGGCTGTTTTATTTTGAGTTGAACCTCAACACCGTCAATTGGTTTACCATTTTCGGTTCTGATGATGTACAAAAATTGTTCTTTCGCGATGTAGGGGCGCACAAGCCATTGAATTTTCGCACCCAGATCAAAGCGTTGGCGATCATTGGTGTGAACGGTGATGCGTTGGGTGTCGTGGTCATATTCCAGATGGCTGATGGTACAGCCCAGTTCAGGCCCGTGAAAAATGTAGTTTTCACCGCGCTCACGGTCACAGTAAATGTCGAAGTCGTCAGGGCTCGCGAACAAAGCTTTACGCCCTGATCCGAATCCGGATCCCCAATCCTCACCCATGCTTTTGGGTGACTTATGGGGTGTTTCATTATTTTTCTTTACATCGTCTGACATTGTTAGACCCGCCAGAAATGGCATGTTTTCATAGTGTTCAAGGCGATTGTAACGATCAACACTTAAGAAAATCATAACATTAGTCCTGTGAGATGGGAAGTCATAACCGATTCGCCCCTTTTCTGTTGCTTATCTTGGGCGCGTTAGATCAGCGGTTTCAGGATCGCTGACGGTGTATTCGACTGTCACAACCTGTTGTGGTGCGCCGTCACTATTGATAACAACATCAACTTCGCCTTTCAATGGGTTGGGAAGGTGTGCACCGGTTCCGCCCATGGCAGGGTTGATACCGTTTTCGGTTTTGATTCTGTCCAGATCTTGCTGAATGCCGGCATTGATTTGTGCCGCAGCCGCAGGATCAACAACGATGTCATCCGCAGTGCGTGGCAAGCCGCCCGTCATGTTTTGTACGGTTATTTTGCCGTCAACATAGACGATGTGATCAACTTTTTTCCCGTTACGATCAACAATCGGAGCGATGACCGTGTTCGCGGCTGCCCCGTTCGCATTGGCTGCATTTTGAGGGTCGCTGCCACCAGTGCTGTTGCCACCACCTGTTGTGGGTGTGTGTGTTCTGTTGGTTGTCGTCGCGCCGCCATTTCCAGTTGTTCTGGATGTCGCACCATAGTTGCTGTTTGATTGTGATACAAACGGACTGCGTCCGGATGCGCTGGCAGCCATAGAGTTACCCACTGCGCCTGTGCGGTGCAGGAAGTATCCGGCAACAGCCAGCATAATACCCCATTTGGCTACGCCTTGTACTTTTCCGCCAAACAGATTGTCATTGATAAAGTTGAATGCTGCAAGGCTTCCGAAGATACCAATACCTGCTTCGATACCGTTGTACCAGTTTCTTTCAGTTTGCGTACGGGCATTGCGTTTGACATCGCCCCACCATTCGCCAACACCTTTAACACTGTTCCATGCTGTTTGTAGGTAACCGCCGGCAACACTGCTGATGCCGCTTTCGCCTTTACCAAAGATCTGATAGGGGAGACCTTGCTCACCGCCACCGATTTTTTTCAAACCTTCATCAATCTGATAGGCCGTACCGTAACGATACTTAATATCCTGATTTTTGTTCATCAACTCGGCGTTTTCTCTGGCCTTGCCTGTGATGGATGTCAGAATTTGCTCTGCTTCGGTTCTCTTAGCTTCAAGCTGATCGGTCGTTGCGCGCAACTGTCTTAGGTTTGATGTTGCATCGCCTTTGTTGCCGAAGGATGTAACATCATCAACAGCTTTCTTATATGTATTGGCATCTTGAACCAAACGCGTGATGTCGTTTTGAATATCGTTCAAACGAATTTGCATTTGCTGGGCATCTGCTTCGTTCAGGCGCACATTTTTCAAGAAGTAATCAAGGTCGTTTGCACTTTGAATATTGCCGTCTTGGCGGAATTCATTTTGCAAATCGATAATGGCTTGTTCCTGCTTGTTGATCGCAACAAGAAGTTCCGCCGCACCAGGGGCTTCGCCGTTCGGGTTGGAGGCATAGCGACCAATGAGCGCTGCTGCACTGTTTGCGCGGCTTAGATACTGGGCTGCTTCTGTTTTTTGTGCATCCAGATCCTTCTGCCATTGTGGTCTGTTGTCCACAACCGGAGGAGGTGCAACGTTACCACCGTTATTATTGTTATTACCTGCGCCACCGTTATTGTTGGCATTAGGCTGGTTTGGTGCAATCACACCAGGAGCAGGTAATGTTGTCAACGGTGTGCCTGCAGCAATGGCATTCAGTATGTTTTGTGTCGCACTGTGTATTTGCTGTGCGCGTTGCTGCATTGTGTTTTGTGTGCTGGCAATACCGGCTGCAATAGCGTTATTTTGTTGTGCAAGCAACTGATCGGCCGTCGCAGGGTCTGTTGCGTTCTGTATTTGTGTATTGAACTGCCCAACCTGTGTAATCACGCCTTGTGCATTCGCCAACAAGCTTGTTTTATCTTCACCAATTGACGTTTTAAATGCGGTCATAGTCTGAAGCATTTGCGCCTTGATCTGAGTGTATTTCTCAGCTTCCGCTGCATTGCCTGCATCAGTCAATGTTTTGATTTTTTCATCAAGAGTTGCTGTTTGCTCGGTAACAAAAGTGTCGATTTGACCAATAATGCCATCTTGGCTTTTGGTGATTTCACCAGGCAATTTTTGGATTTCGGTTAGGTTCGCTGTAGACGCAGCCTTCACCTGAGCAATGTCAACATTGGCAGGATCAATCGTTTGATCTGTTTGAATAATCGTGTCGAGTGCAGACAAGCCCGGTACTGTCGCAAGAGGCTTGCCTTCTTTAATCGCGTCATCAAGGCTGTCGAATGCAAGTGCAAGCTCATCGCCTCGTTTTTCATCCAAGGCAAGCATTGCGGTGCTCATAGCATTGAACTGTGCTTGTTGAATCGCATTGATTTGCTGTGCTTGTTCTAATGTTTCCGCGCTGTCTAAACCTGCGCCTGATTGCTTGATGCCATCCAATGTTTTCTGTGCAGCACTCTGGAAGACGCTCTTATCATGGGCGATTTGTGTGCGGAAAGCCGTAACAGTTGTCGCAACCTGTGTTTTTAAGGCTTCGTATTGTGCTTTCTTGGTTGCATCAGTTTCGCCGGCAATCAATTCATCCAATTGCTCGTTGGCTTCTTTTTCGTATTCGTTGATCTCATCTTCATATTTCTTGAATTGATCATTTACACCTTCGATGGATGCTGTTGCATCATCAATCAAGTCATTTGAAATTTCCTTGGCTTCTTCAATTGAATCCGCAACAGGTGTATTACCTGTCAAGAAGTCATAAGCCATTGTGCCGCCTTTTACGATAGCCGCAGGAATGATGACCAATTTCAGAGTTTGCATGGTTGCGCGTGGTACACCGATCATTTTCGGATAGCGTGCCATCATTTCGAATGAGCGCTTGAATTTACCTTCTAGCATGCGCTGCTTTAGGAAATACGTGAAGTACCCGGCAGATTTTGCTTGTGCATAATCTTCTTTGGCTTCGGTTAAAGCATCACGTGCACGGTCAAAGCGTGAGCGGTCTGAATCTTTTACAGCGTCTGCTGCTCTAAACTCTTTCTTCGCTTGACGTAAGTTGCGACGTGCATCGCCGATCACACTAGCGTCAGACTGTCTGTCCAGACGGTACTCACGATAGTAGTTCATTTTATATTCTTCAAGAAGCGCCGCACGACGTCGAACAGGAATTTGTGCCTGTGCTTCGGACATGTGCTCAATCAGGCGACCCATCTCTTCGACTTCGGCTTTAAATGCAGGACTTTCAGTGCCGTTAAAGCCCCTTTTAAGCCATAGACCCATTTCAGAGGGGATACCGTTACCTCTTGTTTGGATGCTACCACCTGTTTCGCCAACATTATCGGCATAGGTGAACATCAAACGCTTTAAACTTGTGACAAGGTCGTCTTTGCGACCATCACGGATCATTTCAAAGACACCTTTTTGGATAAGGATACGTACCTCATCACGTCTTTTCATATATTCGATACCCTTGGACAAGGCCCATGCGGCTTCGATATTTCTTTGTTGAACGTGCTTACCATCGGCGGCACCTTGCAATAAGACGTGGCGCTCTGCCTTTTGTGCAGCGCGGACCTCTGATCGTGAAAAGCCGTTGGCTTTTGTAATGTCAATTTCAACAAGGCCGATATCAAAGTCTCTGATCGCATTCCAGTCAATCTGACGTGAGATCAAATCGGCAATCGGTGCATCCAAGCTGGTTGCGCGTGTGTTGCTTCCTGCGATTTTTCTTGCAAGACCCTGAGTTTCCTCAGTACCAACAAGATCATCGTATAATTTTGTTGTTGTTGTTCTTAGATTATCAAGCTCATCAACACTCAAAGGTTGTCCGCTGGCCACTTTGGTTTCAAGGTCAGTGACAAGTGTGCGGTAGCTTTCTATGAACTCGCCGCCTTCATTTGCAGCGCGTTTCGCAGCAGCAGATCCGGTTTTTTCAATAGCAGCCATGTTTTCGTTCAACGCATTTAGTGCTTTGCGTGATTCTGCTACCGCAGCTTCAAGAGCTTCGGGCGTGATAGCCTTGGCAAGATCATCTGCACCTGTCGCACTGTCAAACAAGCCCTTCAGGCCGTTTAATGTTTCTGCTGCGGATTGGCGACCTTCTGAAACGTAGTTTGCAGATTTTGCAATTGACGAATCCAAGTTCAAAATAAAGCTTACGGTATTGTCGTTTCTAAACGCATCCCACTGATTGTGGAAAGGCTGTGTAAAGTGTCTTTGCCATTTATGCAGATCAAAACCACCAATACGATCAAAGTAGGGGAAGCTTTTAAGGTAGTCGCTCACATTATTGATGTAGAACCCTAAAGTGGAGTCCCAGATTTTTCTACCAAGACCACGGTCTTTAGGGCCAACTTCATCAGCGCCCGGTGTTTGTCTGGCATCTTCGCCTGCATTTCTGGCGGCTTCGTCGGTTTCATCTGCTGTTTTTGCGGCGTCGGCATCATCTGCTGTTTTTGCAGCATCAGCGTCATCAGCTGTTTTTGCAGCGTCGGCATCATCGATATTGTGCATATTGCCAACAGGATCATCAGTGTCCGCTAATGGGTTACCTGCATTTTCTTCATCAGGCTTCGGTGTTGTCGGCTCTTCAGCTTTTGGCGCAGGAGTTTCCGGCTCTACCTTTGGTGGTACGACATCGCCGTCTTCGGCGTGCATCTTGCGTGATAAACCTTCAAGTGCGGCTTCTCTGTCGACCCCGTGGTCGCGCATAATATTTTGAACTGTTTGCTCTCTGGTCTTGAGTTGCGCTTCAAAGCTTTCGCGGATCGTCGTAATATCAGAATCAGGAAGAGGTGAGTTTTTACCGCGAAGACCATCCAAGATCTTGTCGACATCAATGTCACCAGCAGCGCTCTTGTATAGTGTTTCAAACTCAATGGCGACTTGTTGAACTTTTGGAATAGAGTGAAGACGTGCAACGGTTGCACCTTCTGTAAAGAAGCGGCGCATCTCGGCGGTAACCTCTAGGGCTTCGCCTGCATCGTCAAGGACAGGGCGACCTTCTTCAAAGACCGCGCGACGCCATTCAACAATGTCATCAGCCATACGATCGAGATCATCGGTCTTGCTTAAAACTTTTATAAGATCGTCTTGGAGTGCTTTAGGAAACGCCAACACATCGATGTGGCCGAAAACCATTCTTAGGACATTATCAATTTGACCTGGATTTGCCATCTAATGTTACACCCTTTTTTATCACATAATTTATTATATTTTTTTATAGTATTAAAGCAGATAGTATCGGAAATGGTGGTGTTTTGTCAAATTTAATTATCTGCCTTACTTAACACTACTTATTGTTTTATTGCATTTCTCAACAGCTCAGCGGCCTCATCTGATACTTCAACCTTAAACACAGGGGTGTCAAGGGGTACAACAATACCATTTGCGCGGTTATTAAACATGCCGGACTGTTGGTCTCTTTGCGCATCACCGCCCGGTAGAGGCGTTCCGTCCGGATTTGTTTGTGTACCGGGGAATGAGCCTTTTAGGTTTTGTGGGCCTTCACCATTATTGTTCGAATCGTTTTCCGCAGGTAACTCATCAAACCAGCTTGTGTCTTCACCAAGCTCTTTCGTGCGGTTGACGGTTTCCTCAGTAACGGCATCGGCCGCACCTTTTGATATGGCTGCGCCACTATCTATTTCGAGCTGTGCGTTCTTTTGGTCGATGTAATACCCGAATGAGAATGAAAGCCCGACACCAGCGGTATCCATGATTGGGCTGCGTGTGGGGTCGACGATTCTAAAGCCGCGTCTGGCGCCGATTTGGAAACCTTCGCGCATGACTTGGCTGGCGGTGAGCTCTTCTGTTGTGCGTGTGGCCGCTTTGGCAGCATCGGCGGTGACCTCGCTTAAGGTATTGCCGGAGCTTTTTGCCAGAATATTGACTGATTCTCTGCCTTTTTCTAACGCATTTTCTGCGTTCTTTACTTTTCTGGCTTGGTTGAGCAACTGTCGCTCTGTCGCAACGCCGGATTCAACCAGATCATCAAGTTTGGATTGTGCTGCGCGTAATTTATCAGAATGCTTGGCTAAATATTCCATGAGATCTGATTGCGTCAGGGGCTTTGTCGCGTCTTTACCGCGCATAATGAGGTTGCGTCCCCATTCGACAACAGAATCCCCCTTGGATGCGGCGCGTGTGCCCATTGCAATTTCATCGGCCTTTGATGCGAGGTTGGCGGCTTTCGTCTCAAGGGATGCTTCTGAGGCCAAGCGTGGGATGACGCGGCGAACACCTGTTGTTGGTTCTAAAAGCTTAGCGGCCTTGCTGGTATATTCAATTGCATCGGCGACCATGTCGACACGTTTGAGTGTTGCGGCGGTTTGCACGGCCTTGCCGCCAAAGCGCGCCATATATGCGGCGGTTCCTGCGCCACCAGTACCAACAGCTGTTGCGATAAAGACGGGAACCTCGAACAGGGCCTGACCACCATAAAGCAAAACGCGTTCGTAATTGGCATTCGGATTGGCGATAATTTGTGCGTACTCGGGTACTTCATCGCCTTCTTTGAGGTCTATTGCCTTCATATAGTCAGGGTTCTCAACCATGTCACCGGCACTATCCTCGATGAACTCACGCGTATCAGCCAAGATTTCTGGCTTGATGCGTTCGATCATCTGCGTGTTTTTGTTCATCCATTCCGACCACCCAAAAGCACCACCAGAACCTTCGTTGGCCGCGCTTGTGAGTGAGAAAAAGCTTTGTTGTTCGAGGAGGGGGCCTGCGCCTTCGTCCTGACCCAAGCTGTATACAGCGTTGATAAGCGGGCGCGTTGTGTAGTTATAGGCAACGTTTTTAACAACATCCCCTGCACCTGTCACAATCATGCGCGCGCCGTCACCAACAAAACCGACTGTACTGGTGACACCGTTAACGAAACCTTGTCCGACGAGCGCCCCAGCTCTGCCCGGGTTTTCCCATGCGAATTCGGCAAAACCGGTAATGGCATCAACACTGCGTTTATGTTTATCAGCAAGACCTGAGGTCACGCCCCATGGATCGTCAACGCCCGCAGCGTCAAGTCCTCGTGCAACCCAGCCTACGGGAGTAACGTTTACTGCGGTCCAAGCCAAGCCGTCAACGACGGCCCCCGATACTGTATCCCATGCGTTAGACCACCAGCCCATTTTATACCCTCTAATACCCTTGTTTTTTTATTCTTAATTATATAGTCGGGATTCAATTATTTGATTATCCCAGTCCTTAACCCGGCTCAAAAGCGTCCGGATCCATGTAGTTATCACCAATACCACCCAAGGAGGCATGGTTTTCGTTATCGTCATCGTTTCCGCTGACCAGATCCATGATTTTATCACGGTTAAAGAACGCGAGTGCTGCGACACCAATCATAAGGATCGTTCCAAAACCGATTCCGCCGCCACTGTCATTATCTTTGTTATCGTTGCCACCGAAGACTTTGCTTAATAACCAGCCCCCAATACCGATACCACCACCCCATTTGGCGAGGTTCCACCAGTTAAAGCCGCCTTCGTCATTATCCTCACCGCTGGCACCACCTGTAAGGGCACTCATCGGATCATTAACAAGCGCATTTGCTTTTGTGAATGTGTCACGGGTTGTGTTCACTGTTTCTTTAGCGCCGTTTATTACGCCTTCTACTTTTTCTTCCGCACCATCTGCAAAGTCGATAACGCCGTTATAAGCGCTGCTGACGCCGTTACCAATTTTTTCTGCTGTATCAATGGGGTGTGAAAAAGCATTGCCGACGGCACTACCTATTTCTTCTCTTTTTGCGATTGCTGTGGTTGCTGCGGCTGTTGAAAACAAGCCTCTCCAAAGACTGAGTGAGCGCGTACCATCCTTAGCAGCCGTTGTGAAGGCTCTTGATAATACCCAACCGGCACCTCTTAATAATGATCCTGCCATTAGACAATCTCCCCTTTATATCGAAGAGGAGGCATCATTTTACAAATATAGTGTAAATTTCCATACATTCAGCTGTCCTCTTATCACCCAATATAGCACATTTTCTGCGCTTTTTCTAATTGCTTACTTGGAGTATAGGATAAATCAAAGAGTCTATGCAAGTTTTTTATGTATAGTGCCAAACAGAACTTTAATGACGGAAGTGTCGCATAGCTGTGAACACCATTGCAAGTCCGCGTTCATTCGCGGCGTCAATGACTTCCTGATCCCGAATAGAGCCGCCAGGCTGGATTACAGCCGTAACACCGGCATCGGCCGCCGCAATCAAACCATCCGCAAACGGGAAGAACGCGTCCGAGGCCACGACAGAGCCTGTGGTCAATGGTTCATCCCATCCGGCTTCTTTGGCGGCTTCTACGGCCTTCCATGCGGCAATACGCGACGAATCGATGCGGCTCATCTGGCCTGCACCAATTCCAACGGTTGCGCCGTCTTTGGCATAAACGATAGCGTTTGATTTCACGTGCTTGGCCACAGTAAAGGCGAAGAGCAAATCTTCCATCTCTTTTTTGGTCGGCTCTCTGTCCGTGACTGTTTTCATATTTTCAGAATCGAGCAGGGCGGTATCGGCTTCTTGAACCAGCAGGCCGCTTGCAATGCGTTTAACCATAGGAATCTTGCGCGCTTTATCAGGCATACTGCCTGTTGTCAGGACGCGGATATTGCCTTTTTGTTTAAGGATTTCAATGGCATCGCCCTCAATAGATGGGGCAATGATCACCTCAACAAAGCGTTCGATGATCGCGCTGGCAAGCTCGGCGGTGAGTGTCTGGTTCAGGGCAATGATGCCACCAAACGCACTCACCTGATCGCATAACAGCGCTCTTTTATAGGCACTCAAAACGTCGTTACCGCTGGCAACGCCGCAAGGGTTGGCGTGCTTGATAATGGCCACGGTCGGCTCGTCAAATTCGCTGACCAATTCAAAGGCGGCGTCAGTGTCATTGAGGTTGTTATAGGATAATTCCTTACCCTGCACCTGCGTTGCACGCGCGGCGCCCGGGCGTACACTGTCATCAACGAGGTAGAGCGCGGCCTTTTGGTGCGGGTTTTCGCCGTAGCGTAGTTTTTGTTTCAACGTGCCTGAGAAACTGATGCGGCGCGGGGTTTCTTCCTTGGTTTGTTGGGCAAACCAACTGGCGACACTGGAATCATAGGTTGCGGTCATCGAAAATGCTGTGAAGGCAAGGGATTGACGCAAAGCGTACGTGATCGCGCCTTTATTGTTTTCCATGTTTTCAAGGACGCGGTCATAATCCTGCGGATCGGTGATAACGGCGACGTGATTGTGGTTTTTCGCGGCTGCGCGGATCATGGCAGGCCCGCCAATGTCGATATTTTCAATACAGTCTGCGAATTTTGCGCCGCTTAGGATGGTTTCAACAAACGGATAGAGGTTAATCACAACCATATCAATCGGCTCGATAGCGTTTTCTTCCATCGCCTTGATGTGATCTGCGTTATCATGCTTGCCCAGAATGCCGCCGTGAATTTTCGGGTGCAGCGTTTTGACGCGCCCTTCCATGATCTCGGGGAAACCTGTGTGCTCTGACACGTCTTTGACTTCGATACCGGCTTCTCTCAACGCTTTGGCTGTGCCGCCCGTTGAGAGTATCTCAACGCCGTAGGATTGAAGTTTACGCGCGAAATCTTCGATGTTTTCTTTATTAGAAACAGAGATAAGCGCACGTTTGATTGTTTTGGCGTTGGGATCGCTAATGATCGGGTTATTCATGGCAGACGCACCTTGTTTTGCATAGTAGGGTTCATACAGGCGCGGACTATAAGCACAAAAACATTATGGTGCAAGAGCAGCGCACAGATTTTTATGGGAAGGGTTTTATGCACTTTGAGAGAGGTTTGCGTCTTTGGCAACGATGGATTGCTCGTTTTGTGTCTTCACATACATGCCGCGACAATCAGGAACGGTTTTATAGGCCTCTGTAATACCCAAAATCGTTTCTGCGCCGCCAAGGAAGAACATGCCATCATCCGTCATTTGCGCGCATAGGCGCTCCATAACGTCTTTTTTGGTGTCCAGATCGAAGTAAATAAGCACATTGCGGCAGAAAATAACGTCATATTGCCCCATGGCCGACAGGTCATCCAGCAAATTGACACATTCGTAATGCACCATTTTCTTGATGTCATCGTTCAGTGTCCATTTATCACCGTTTTGCGTGAAATATTTCATTAAGAGCTGAACAGGCATGCCGCGTTGCACTTCGAATTGCGTATAAACGCCTTCCTTGGCCTTTTCCAATATTTCATGAGAGATATCCGTCGCCATAATTGAAAATGTCCAGCCGGGCATCTGGGCTTCGGCTTCTTTGAGTAAAATGGCCAGTGAATAAGGTTCTTGACCGCTGGAGGCGGCGGTGCACCAAATACGTAGATGCTTCGCTCCGCCCACTTTGTTTTTATAGTAGGGGAGCACTGTATCCTTGAAAATGTCGAAGGGTTTATTATCGCGGAAAAAAGATGTTTCGTTGGTGGTCATGGCCTCTACAATATCATTGACGAGGTCTTTGGGCGGAACAGCGCGCAGCACATTGGTCATTGCACCAAGGTTGTCATAGCCCCATTTTCTGGAGATGGGGTTAAGGCGCGACCTGACCAGATATGACTTATCCTGTGTAAGGACAAGACCGGATTTCTCTTTTAAAAGATCTTTATAGATGTCGAAATCTGAAATTTTCATTCGCGTTAATCCAATTTGGTTTTCTTTATAGTGGCGTGCATGCTTTCCTAATCCATGCCCCGATGTCGGTGAGGGGCAGAACCGCGGAACATATGCCAGCATTACTTACGGCGCCGGGCATCCCCCAAACAACACTGGTTTCGTGATCTTGTGCAATTACACGTCCCCCGACTTTTGCTAAATGTTGTGCCGACTTTAGGCCATCATTGCCCATGCCTGTTAAAATAACACATAATATTTTTTTACCATATATGTCTATCAGTGAACGCATCATAGGATCAACCGAAGGTTTGCAGAAATTTTCGGGCTGGCCGTCATTGATTTGAATTTTGAGGGTATCACCGTGTTTCTCAAACAGCATGTGCTTGCCGCCCGGTGCGACATAGATCTCACCGGCATTGAGGGTCATACCGTCTGCGCCCTCATGAGCCTGTGAGCCGCTTTGCTGTGTGATGTGCTCTGCCAGAATTTTGGTGAAGGTGGCGGGCATATGCTGGGTGATGACAATCGGAATGTCGATGGGGCCAAGATCGCTCAGCACTTTGAACAATGCTTTGGGGCCACCTGTGGAACTGCCGATGGCAATAATATCAGGTTTTCCGGTGTAGGCGGTGGCATCATCGCGTAATAAGGGTGTTTCCGGCACTGTTGCGGCGGTTGTTGTTGTTGTTGTTCTCGACGGAAGCGCCGGAGCGGTGCGCGCGGCGGTGGTTGTTGAATTTGAGCTTGGCCCTAATGAGCACACAACATCCAGTAAATTTTTCTGGAACGAAGAGTTCGGCGCTATGCCTTTGGCATTGCGGGGTTTGACCAGACATTCAACCGCGCCTAATGTCATGGCCTTAATGGTTGTGTGTGCATTTTTCGCTGTCATGCTTGAACACATAACGATTTTTGTATTAGGTGAGTTTTTTAAAATTTCCGGCAATGCCGTAAGCCCATCCATTACGGGCATTTCGACATCTAAAATCATCACGTCGGGTTTTTTGTGCTTTGTCATGGAGATGGCCATTTGACCATCAGGGACAGAGGCAATGATTTCAATCGAGGGCTCGGTGTCGAGAATCATGGATATGGCGCGGCGGATGACGCTGGAGTCATCAACAAGCATAACGGTGATTTTCTTGGCCGGATGGTGCATGTTAGATGACACAGTGTTAGAGGAGGAAAGACCCCGCGCAGAGACGGTGTTACTATTTTTGTTCAATTAAGCCGATTTGTATGAATTTGGAAGCGATGATTTCGCTGTCAAAGGGTTTCATAATATATTCATTTGCGCCCGCATGCATTGCGCGTTGGATATGACCAATGTCATTTTCAGTGGTGCAAAACACAACCTTTGGGTGATTGCCGTCTTCCATTTGACGCAGTTTTTCAAGAAACTCAATACCGCTCATGATCGGCATGTTCCAGTCCAGAATAATGGCATCAGGGATTGTTGTCTGACAAAATTCATATGCTTTCTGGCCGTCTTCGGCCTCATGGCATTCAAAGCCGAGATCATGCGCGATACGGCTGGCTACTTTACGCACGACGCGACTATCGTCGACTATTAAACAAGATTTCATGGTGACTCCCTAGATACAGGCACGTTGTATGCTCACAGATTAGTACAAAAACGTAAACAAAGTATAAAGTAAAATGCGCTATTGCCCAACGCCAATTCTTAGATTTCTGCGCCAATACAATCAAGAAGGCGGGCAATGTCTATAATAATCAATAGTCCTTCGTCTTGTTGTATAATGCCCACCGATACCTCAAGCCATAGAGAATCAAGGGTTTTAGGCGGTTTTTCAATGGATTTGTCTGGGATGTTCAGCACATCGCCAACGGTATCAATCATCAGGCTGAATAATTCATTATGATGCTCAACCACAACATTCATAACGGATTGGTTACAATCGCGTTCAGGAAGCCCAAGCCGTTTGCGAACATCAATGGCTGTTACAATGCGCCCCCTCAGGTTGAGTGATCCGGCGATCTCTTTCGGGGCGAGGGGAATGCGGGTTATTCTTTCCGCACGCAGAACATCAAGAATTTGCAAAACAGGGATGCCGAAAGAATGTCCGGCAATGTGCATGCTCAGATAATCGTGAGAAGATGCGTCGTCTTGATTTGTTACGGTGTCAGGCATTATGCGTGTTGGCTCTTCATCAATCGGGTTGCTTTAATGTATCAGATAGGGTGCGCAGTAAAGTCTCTGTGTCGAATTTTGCAATATAGTCGATAAAGCCGCTTTCTATAGCGCGCGCACGATCTTGCGGTGTTACGCGCGCAGATAAGGCCACAATCGGTACGTCAGACCATGCACTGTTCGTATCCTTAATCTGTTTTATAAAGGCGAAGCTGTCCATATCATCGATATGCATATGACTGACAATCAGATCAAACATGCTGCCTTTGCTACAGAGCTTGAGCGCGTTTGTTGGGGTGTCACGTGTTGTGATGTCATACCCTGCGATGCGTAGGATCGGGCTGAGCATTTTGCAGAAAAAAGGGCCGTTATCAATCAGGAGGATATGCTTTTTGGCCTGATTTTGCGCGGTGGATGCATCTGGCGGGTCGTCATTGGCGGTTTTATGCTCTTTGAACCAGTTATGGTTCACGCGATTGAGGAAATAGGCCATATCCACCACATCCGTAGCGTGATTATTGATGATGGCACTGCCTAAGAGACCGTCTTGCAAGGCGTCAATCTGCATATTGACGTTTTCTTCGGTGATATCAACGATGTGATCGACGATAACCCCCATGGATTGTGCGTTATCAGTAAAGACCAGAACGTGTTTGTCTTTGCCGTCATCCATCTTTACGGCATCGTTAAACGGCGTCAGTGGCATAAGTGCGCCTCTATATTGAATCATCATCTGACCGCCCGAATATTCGATGTTGGCGGGGTTTATTGTTTCAATGCGGGCGATTAAGGCGCTGGGAACGGCCTTTGGTGTTGCATCACCAGCCTTGAACAATAAAAGCGACAATGTATCACCAACGTTGCGCGTGGTGGTTTGTTTCAGAGGCTTGCCTTTTTGTACTGCGCTCAACGGCCCTAATTTACGGGCGATGCCTACGGTGTCCAATATCATAATAACCGCGCCATCACCTAAAATAGTGCTACCCGAAAAAACATCCACCGAGCGCAGCATTCTGGATACGGGTTTGACGACGATTTCTTCTGTATTTAAGACGCGGTCAACAATGATGCCAAAGGATTGTCCCTCGGTTTCGGTCACAATGATGTAACGGCTTTGGTTGTCGATTGGCGTTTGATCATGATCCGGCGGCGTTAAACAGAGCAACTCGCTCAAACACACCAGAGGGAGCAATTCTTCACGCAGGCGAAAGACGGGGGTCTTCTTAATATATTCGATTTTCTGCGCGCTTTGTTCGGATACCATCACCAGTTCCTTGACGCACAGTTGCGAGATGGCGTAGCGCTCTGTGGCGACTTCGATAATCAGCGCGTGAATAATCGCAAGGGTTAGGGGGATTTTAATGGTGAAGGTCGAGCCTTCGCCTTCAACGGATTGTAAATCAATCGTGCCGCCGATTTTTTCAATATTGGTGCGCACCACGTCCATGCCCACGCCGCGTCCGGATATCGATGTGACGGTTTCAGCCGTAGAAAAACCAGCCTTGAAAATAAATTGCTGTATTTGTTGCAGCGACATTTCGGCCAGTTCTTCGGCGGTGGCCAGATTATTCTGGATGATTTTATTTTTAATTTTATCTGCAGATAAGCCCTTGCCGTCATCGGCAATTTTGATGATGACATAGCCACCTTCATGATAGGCATTAAGGTGGATCGTGCCTGTTTCAGTTTTCCCCGCGGCGCGGCGCTCTGCTGGGCTTTCAATGCCATGATCACCTGAGTTGCGGATCATGTGCGTTAGCGGGTCTTTGATCATGTCCAGAACTTGACGATCAAGCTCTGTTTCTTGGCCGCTCATCTCCAGCTCGATTTTCTTGCCCAATTCAATAGCCAGATCGCGCACGATCCGCGGCAGCATTGTCCATGCATTGCCGATGGGTTGCATGCGGGTTTTCATCACGCCTTCTTGCAATTCCGAAGCAATCAGGTTGAGGCGTTGTAGGGGCGGGGTAAAGGGGGTTTCGCCTTGTGCGCGCGTGATCTGGAGCAATTGATTGCGCGTTAAAACCAGTTCGCTGACCATCGTCATCAGATCTTCGAGTACATCAACATGCACGCGTAATGTTTGCGCTTCTTGTGTTTTGTGCGGCTTGGCATCTTCGGGCGGGAGGCTTTCGGCGGCGCGCGGCGGCGCGGGGCTGTCTGCCGGTGGTGGCTTTCCTTCAAAGGCGGCATCCAATTTGGCGATCAATGCCGTGTAATCATTATCGGGCTCTGCGCCTGTTTGTTCGATTGTGTTTACAATGGCTTTGATTTCATCAATGGATTCAAAAATCAATGTGACATAATCGGCGGTGACGTCCAGATTACCATCGCGAAACAACCCCAAAACATTTTCCGCATGATGCGCGAGCTTTTCAAGGTTGGGCAAGCTTAGGAAGCCGCATGTACCCTTGATCGTATGCATAAGGCGAAAAATTTTCTCCAGCAAATCCTTGTTATTCGGATTTTGTTCGAAATCAACAAGGTCAACGTCAAGCTCCTCAAGGCTTTCATTGGTTTCTGCTAAAAACTCGACGATAAGTTCATCCATAGGGAAGAGTCCTTAAAACAGCGCATTATTGTGATGGAAATGCAGATAATACCGATTTCCATCGTCTAATCTGTTGAAAACGCAGCGAAGGTGTTTTCCGCAAAACGCAACGACATAGGCAATCTATGGGCGCTGAGTTTTTCCGAAAACCCTCTATAGACTAGGATACAGAAGCTTGTTTTAATCTCAAGGAAATAAAACTATCACCGCATTCATCCGGCGTAATTTCAAAGCCATATTGTTGGGCAAAAAGACCTGTTATATAGGGGTGGATCAGTTTGGGGTCTAGGTTTTCTACGTCTGTGCTTTGCGCCAGCGCATCCACATATCCCTGACGGAATGTGGCATTTTCGCCTCTGCCGATAATCACGATCGTATTCTCATCATGTGGTTTGACTTCGACTTTACCGCCTTTGGGTAAGGATTCTCCGACCAGCATCAAGGCACACATGAGCAACTTGGGGAAGCCTTTGCGGGTTTCGAATGAGAGGGTCATGCTCGGTGACCAGTTTTGCGAGACGCGGTTATCGCCACTGATAAAATCATCGAAGGTTTTGTGAATATCTTCGATTTTGATGCTTTCATCAGAACCGCCAAGACCATAGGCCATGCGCAAAGTTTTCAGCTTCGCATTGGCTTGTGTGGCACTGAACGAGATGAGGGCGGTGACATCATCATCCGCGCCCATTTCTTCGAGAATTTCCACACCGTTTGAAATGGCACCAACCGGACTGATAAGGTCATGACAGACCTTAGAGGAGATAAGTTCAACAAGTCTTGTTGTTATTTCGGGCATACTGATACCTTACAAAGAGTGACGCAACTAAAAAAAATACCGTGATTCGGCGTTTATTAGAAGACCAGAGTATAGCCTATTTTTTTAACTTCTTCACCCGCCATGTTTTTAAGGCGTTGCAAGCCTTCTTCGCTGTTTGATTCAACGCGGGCGACCAAAACATCCTGTGTATTGGATGGACGCAGCAACCACCAACCATCGGGCGTTGAAACGCGCACGCCGTCAATATCATCAAGCGATGCATTGTCATTGGCTTGTGCTTTCAAGCTTTCAAACACGCGCGGTACAAGGTCGAATTTTTCCGCTTCGTTGACTTCGATGCGCAATTCCGGCGTGTTGAACAGTGTCGGCAAATGACTGGTCAGGCTGGACAGGCCGCCTTCGGTTTGTGAGAGTGCATTCAACAGACGCACAGAACAATAGAGCGCATCGTCAAAGCCGTAATATTTATCAGCAAAGAAAATATGCCCTGATAATTCACCGGCAAGCGGTGCATTCAGCTCGCGCATTTTATCTTTAATCAGGGAGTGACCTGTTTTCCACATCACGGCCTTGCCGCCCATTTTGTTGATCTCATCAAACATAACTTGTGAGCATTTAACATCGCCAATGATCGCCGCGCCTGGCATGTTTTCAATCACTTCACGCGCATAGATGGTCATCAGAATATCACAGCGCAAGATTGTGCCGTTTTCATCAACCACGCCGATACGATCGCCATCACCATCAAAGGCAATACCAAGATCACATTTTTTGTCTTTGATCAGTTTTTGCAGATCAATCAGGTTTTTATCTACGGTTGGATCAGGGTGGTGGTTCGGGAAATCACCGTCAATATCTTCGAAAATCAGGTGATGCGTACCCGGTATTTTTTTAACCAGTTTTTGCAAAATGTCGCCTGCTGCGCCGTTTCCTGCGTCCCAACCGATGGTAAGGTCGCGGGTTAGGTCTAGATCAAGGATCAAACGATCAACATAGATATCTTCGATATCAAATGTTTCAATCGAGCCTTCGCCTGTGGTGATGTTACCGCTTGTAGAAAGCGCGCCGATGTCTTGAATGGTGTCACCGAAAATCGGGGATTTGTTCAAGGTCATTTTGAAGCCGTTATAATCTGATGGGTTGTGTGAGCCTGTCACCATGATGCCTGCATCGGCTTCGAGATGTTTGACAGAGAAATAGAGCATCGGCGTAGGGCCAAGACCAACGGAGATTACGCGCACGCCTGTTTCTTTCAGACCTTTGCAGAGATTTTCAGAGAGAACGGGAGAGCTGTGACGTCCGTCATACCCCACGCAAACAGTGTGCTGCGTGCCGCCGGCTGGCTTTTGCTGGATGAATGTACCGAAAGCGCGTCCCAAGGCATAGGCATCGGCTTCGGACAGGTTTTTACCAATTTGGCCGCGAATGTCATATTCACGCAGGATTGTGGGATCGAATGTATAGCTCATTATTTTATATTTCCGTGATTAAACTTTAAGGTTTTGCAAAATTTCTCTAACGCCAGCGCCGATTTCAGGGTCTTTCAGGCCATACGCCAGATTGGCAGCGATAAAGCCAAGGCGGCTTCCGCAGTCAAAATGGTCGCCTTTGAAACGCAAACCGTGGAAGGCTTGCTTGCCCAGCAACTTGGCCATCGCATCGGTCAACTGAATTTCATTGCCTGCGCCTTTTTCGAAAACCGAGAGGTGATCAAAAATTTCAGGTTGCAGAATGTAACGCCCGATAATGGATAGGGTGGAGGGGGCATCTTTCGGATCGGGTTTTTCAACCAAGCCCTTGATAGACACCGCGTCGCCTTTTTCTTCGCCAATATCAAGAATACCGTATTTTTTGGTTTCTTCTAAAGGCACGTTTTTAACAGCAACAACGTTACCGCCATGCTCGTTATAGGCATCAATCATCTGTGACAGGCAGCCCTTTTTATAGTTGACGATATCGTCAGGCAGCATGATGGCAAAGGGCTCATCACCAACCAGTTTCGCCGCACACCAAACCGCATGACCCAGACCGAGTGGTCGGGGCTGTCTGGTTAAAAACAGCTTGCCTGCGGGCATTTCTGAATCGCGTACCTTGGCGAGCATGTCATGCTTACCGCGCGCTTCGAGAGTTTGTTCCAATTCGGGCTGGAAATCAAAATGTTCCTCTAGCATGTTTTTATATCGTCCTGTGACGAAAATGAATTCTTCGATGCCTGCTTCGCGCGCTTCTTCGAAGACGTGCTGGATCAAGGGGCGATCATTGATCGGCAACATTTCCTTGGGCATAACCTTCGTGGCAGGTAAAAATCGAGTCCCCAGTCCCGCAACAGGGAAGACAGCTTTTCTAACGGGCTTAAATGCTTGTTGTGTCATAATAATATATTTTCTCTGCTCGTTCTTTTCATTTGAAGAGGAGTCGCATATTTTGTTGTGCGATGCAAGAAAATAGGGGAATTATTCGCTGTATTCTGTCGTAATGCCCGATTATTCAGGGGGATCAGAGCGGTCTTTTTTCTTGGTCTTATAAGCGCTGATGACGAAAGGGATACAAAGCAAGAGCAAACCGAGGGAAACATAAATCCGCCCTGTCATTGCGAAAAACAGCATAACGGCGACATAGGCAATGATAATGCAGGTGCGAAAGAATGTGCGGATGGCTTCTACAGGCGCGTTGATGAAAAATCGGTACAGCGCAAAAATGCCGACAAGTAAGCCAATGGCAAGAACAAGATAGGGCATAAAATTCCTTTCACCTTTTTGATGTGTGCTTTATCCTGAAATCAAGATCAGTAATTATTTACATCATTCAAAAGCGTACCCGACCATGTCAGAAAAGACCACCAAATATCACGACAGATTGACTATATTGCGCGCGGAAATCAAAAAAGCAGGGCTGGATGGTTATATCCTGCCGCGCACCGATGAATTTCAGGGGGAGTTCCTCGCGCCCTATGCGGAGCGTTTGAAATGGCTGACCGGTTTTTCAGGCAGCGCAGGCGCGGCGGTTATTTTGGATGAGAAAGCCGTGGTGATGAGTGACGGGCGTTATACCCTGCAATTAAAAGATCAGGTCGATGCGCAGCTCTATGATACGCAGGACAGTACAAAAGCATCAATTGGAGAATGGTTGGTGGCACATGCGCCTAAGGGGTGCGTTATTGGTTATGATGTTTGGCTTTATACCTCCAAGCAAATTGAAAAGATGAAAGAAGCCCTAGAGGGGCATGACGTCACATTGGAACCTGTTGAAGGTAACCTTGTTGATGTGATTTGGAGCGATCAACCCAAAAAGCCATCCGCGCCGATTACCCTTTTTCCTGATGACATCGCCGGACGCAGCGCCGCGCAAAAACGCGCCGATATCGCGCAGCAATTGAAAGATCAGAATTGCGCCGCGTGTTTGATAACAGTGGGGGATTCAATCTGCTGGCTGTTGAATGTACGCGGCGGGGATATTGCCTATTCCCCTTTATGCTTGTCATACGCGCTGTTATACGCGGACGGGACGCTGGATTGGTTCATTGATAAGGATAAGGTCGGCGACGCGGCGGCGCGCACGCTGGGGGATGCGGTGCGGGTTTATGGGTTTGAAGACAT
>TARA_R110001592_G_scaffold69422_1_pt1 | contig 21188 bp, 37 predicted proteins | sample TARA_R110001592 | Tara Oceans TARA_R110001592 (sample SAMEA4398387) | marine metagenome | biome: Polar Biome; feature: [SRF] surface water layer (ENVO:00010504); material: water (ENVO:00002006), including particulate matter (ENVO:01000060) such as... | depth 5 m | reverse complement strand
ACTTTTAAACAAACAGATAAAACTGCTGATAAAAAAGAAGAAGTTAAGATTGATTTTGATGTTGATTCGTTTTATATTAGTCCTAATGGGTCTGAAATAAAAGGAATAGATATTGTTAAAAAATATGGAAATCGTTCACAGTTTTTAGTTGATAATGGTACATTAAAAAAAAAAGACCCGCTCGTTTCGGTTTCCGATTCAGAGGCTGGTTCATTGGATTCTTCAAGTATAAATGATCAAACAGAATCATCAGAACCTCAACTCATATCTTCTCAACAAGAAGCAGAACAAGTTATTGATATTAAGCCAACCGAGGTAGATGAAAATCTTCTCATTAAACTTAATATTGATATAGAAGATTACTCTAAATGGGAGCAAGAAACTCAGAGAGAAGAGACGGAGTCTTTTAAATTTATTAAAACCGCCTTTACTTCAGATGAAGGTGAGGAGTTTTTTAAAGAAAAAAAAGATTCTGAAAAAATACTTTCATATAAAACCCAGCAAATAAAAGGACTTATAGCCGAGATAGCTAATATTGATTCTCAGCTAACTGAAAATAAAGAACCTAAAGATAAGATAAAACTCCTTGGTTTAAAAAGTGAACTAAAGAAAAAACTTAAAGAAGAATCTGGTTTCATAAAAAAAATTGACGAAGAGTTATTTCCTACGTATAAAAAATACACTTCAGATTTAGATTTAGAAAGACGAAAAAACTTATATGTAGCTGGACAAATAGGCGGAACAACACAATTTTTAGCGGAGGCTGTTGAAACTTTTAAAACTATACCAACTACGGCATCTAATTTTGCTACGGGTACATTTGCATTTTTCACTTCCTTGCTTGATCAAGGATTGACGTCTGCAGGAGCTGATAAAAAAGGAGTGTTAGCCGGAGCTACTGAAGCACTATTAGATTCTTCTGAAGCTCTTGATATTGAAATAGGATCTGTAAGACGATCAGGGGTTATTGACGGAAAACGTGTTACCGTGGACGGGAAAGAGTTTATTGTTACCGATGAAGGGGATGTGTTGGATGATATTACTCATGTAAGTGTTGTGGGTATATTGCCAGAAGAAAAGATTAATAAAATAAAAGAGCGGTCAAAAGGATTAATCTCTGAAACTTTTTATGATGGAGGCGCTTTACTTCAGAGTGGTGTTCAAACAATGGCAAATCTTTTTGCTTTAATACGAAGCGGTAAAATCTTCACCTCCAAAATAGGCAAGATGGGGATTATAGATCCGAAAAAAGGAGGAGGTTTAGGAATGGGTTTAGCTTCTTATGCTAGTACACTGGCAAGAACAGTAGAGGAAGTTAGGGCTGATTTAGTAAAAGCCGGCTTAACTGAAGATGAAGCTTTAGGTAAATCCGTTATAGCTGGTAATGCTATTGCTAGTTTAGATGGTGTATTCTCAGGATTGGCAGGCGCTAACACTGGAATTATTACAAGCCTACAGGGTATTCGATCTCAAATAGTAGACGTAGTGAAGAAAAAAGGTAAGGATTTTAGCAAGAAACAATTAAAAGATAAAATTAAAACTCTTACTAACGAAAACCTAAAAGAAGTATTTATAGAAGAACTACCTGTTTTATTATCAGAAAAAGGAATTAATTTAATATTAAACGAGGTTACAGATCTTGATGTCAGAAGTAGCAGTATTAAAAAAAGCGAAATAATAGAGACTGTAATTTTAACTATAGGGGCAACTTCTAGTTTAGGAGCTCGAAACCTAATCAGAGGAAATAAAAGGTCTGATGCCATAAGATATATTGCTAAAGAAGTAGATAATCTGGACCAGACTATAGAGAAAATGGTTAATGAAAACCAATTTACATCCGAGCAGGGTAAGGAGGTTTATGATGAAATTTATGCAATGCAAACTGCATTAAATAGAACTAACGGTACGATTATAAATTCTGACAATATGTTAGAGGCTTCGGACTTACTTCAGCAGAGACAGAATCTTGTGGCTAAAAAAGAGGGATTAGAAGGGCCGTTAAAAGAAGATATAGATAAGCAAATTCAAGATGTTGACAAACAGATTAGTTCATTAAAACAAAAAGATAGTCAAGAGGTAAAATCAGAAGAACAGAATGAAGGTCAACCAGAAGGAGAGCTAACAACTACACCTGATGGGAAACAAAGCTTTGAAGGAACTATTCAAGAAGCTCCTGTTCAACAAGAGAAGGAAAGGTTTCGTGATAGTCAAGTAGTAAAAGAAGCTGAGGTTTTTGAGGTTAATATGGAAGATTCAGACGGAACTAATACAACTGTAGAGGTTCGTACAAATTTAGACGGATCAAGAGAATTTACCATGATTATTGATGGTCAAAGAAGCGGAACAGAAGTATCAAAAGAAAATACTCTATCTAATAAAGATTACATAGAAGCTAGTTATGGAGAAGTTATAACTTCTAAATCAAAGCCTGTAACAGAGGTAATGAGTCCGAAGAAAATTGACGCATTGTCTTTACGTCAGAAGAAAGCGGTTGGTTTAGAGACTACCACAGAAACCGTATCTGATAAAAAAGATCCTGGCTTTATAACTAAGCCATCTATTAAAGAGCCTTTTATACTTAGAGGGCTAAAAGGAGGTATAACTTCTACGCAAATAAACTTTAATGAAGAAGGTAAAATTGAATCTGTAGTTAACAAAAAAACAGGAAAGCCTGTAAGTGAGAAGGCTCGAAAGAGAGCTGAGAAAGAATACTTAGAGTCTATTATAGATGTTAATGAAGGGCAGCGCTCTCAATTAGAAGAAGGTATTAATCCGAGTGAAATAAACCAGGCGATAGCGGATGCAAGTAATAATCCTAAAGAAGTTGCTGAAGCAATAGTTAATGAGGAACAGTTAATAAAAGAAGAATCTTCTGAGAAAAAAACTTTATTTGATGATGATAAATTAAATCCACTTATAGGCGTAAAGTTTACTCCTGAAAGTTGGAGAGAGGTAACCGGATTAGATCCCAGTGATTTTGGCTTAACAAAAACCTGGATAAGTAAAGACGGTGTTAGTTTAAAGGATGGGTGGAAAGATTATGTTGGTGAAGAAAATGTAACCCTAGAAGAGGTTGTTGAGTTTATGAAAAACAATCCTAACGCTGAGGCGTTAAATATTCTTGGTGGTAAAAAAGTTATAGACAAAAACACTTTAACATCTTTAAAAGAAAAATTTAAAAAGCTTACCGGGGTAGAAGCTACTCCTACGAACATAGATACTGTAATTAATATAGACCCAAACAGAGAACCCCTTATTGTCGCTAAGGAGCAAGCGGTGGTTCAAGACCAAAGAGAATCTGCTGAGTCAGGGGTGTTCGGTAAAAAGAAAGGGCCAACAACAAAGAGTATAACTGAAGGTAAGCCGAAGAAAGTTACCGTTGATGAAAGCAAAGCTTTAAAAGATCAGATAAAGCTTGAAGTAAAAGCAGCAAAAGATTCAAAATTAGATCAGACTAAAAGAAGAAAATCTCTGTCTGATTCCATAAAATTTTTAGAAAAGTTAGGATCAATAACCTTAAAAAAAGCAAACTCCTTAATTAACAAGGTTTCGGGTGTGAATTTAAACAACCCCCGCCTAGTCAGTCAGGTTTTAGAATATGTCGATAAAGTTAATACAGACGCGAATAACGCTAAGAAGTTTAGTGATGCTGATAACTTATCTAGAAAAATAAAAAAGCTTTTAAAAAGCGAAAGTTTAGATGGAGAGGTTTCGATTTCTGCAAAACAATTTTTAAAAATTGATCCAGCATTAGTGAGGGATTTAGATTTATATTTAGAAAACGCACAAAAAGTTGTAGATGGTCTAACAAAAAGCAAGACTGATAAAGATGGTAACATTATTGTAGCTGACGCCGTGGATATAAAAGCCCTTGACAAGTATACATCTAAGGAGATAGCTAAGGAAAATAAAATAATAAGAAAAGCTGAAGCCTTAGCATTCAGTGATTTAACTGGATTAAATTCTAACGAATTTACTCTTGAAGAAATGCGTGAAATTCTTGAAGAAGGAGATGGAGATAAAGATATACAAGCTAAGGAGGACAAGCTAATAGCTAAGGAGTCTATTATAAATAAAGGCGTAAAGAAAGCTTTCAATGTTTATCAAGGAATAGTTAATGATATTATAAAAAACAGCATTGACCCTTTTACTGGAGAAAAAATAAATATAAGTAAACAAGATCAAAAAATCATAAAAGATTTTATGAATATAGATCTTGACTTAATGAATACCACCAAAGATAAACTAGAAGCTTTAGATGCTATGGTTAATTTTGTCGTTAATCAAGGGACGGGCGGAATGGTTGCTACAACTAAGAGTAACGAAGGAATGAAGAACGTTATCAAAGCAAATAAATTATTAAACCCAGGGAAAACTTTAAAATACTTTGGATCTAAAGCATTTGCTAATACTTGGTTTAGATATTTAGGCAACACTCCTAGAATAATAGAAAATATATTTAAAGGGACATCTACAGCTAGAATATTTAATAGGTTATCTGGGTTTGACGGATTTAGGAACGGAGTGGCAAAAGCTGAAACAATTACAAATAAAATTTCCCAATCTTATGTAGATAAATTTATAAAACCTGCGGGAAAAATTAATGCAGTAAAACGCACTACAAGAACACAGCCCAACGGTACAAATTTTAACACGGCGGCTAATGATACAGAAAGAGGTTTATTTGCTTTTATGAGAAGAACGGTAGATGGAACTAAAGAGGATCAAAAAACTGAATTTGAAAGACGTAAAGGCTTAGTTGAAGAAACTATTAAAACCTTAAACGACTCAGGAGAAACAAAAAAAGCTCAACTTATTAAAGAAGCTGCTGATAAAATACTGTCAGGATCTAATAGTATACAAGATATTGAAAATAAGGTTGACCCTACAAATAAAGAAGCTGTTGAGTGGATGACTGCTGAGTGGTCAAAAATTAGACCTGATTTAGAAAATGTATCTTTAAACGTATATAACAAAGTTTTAGGTAAAGATATAAACTACACACCAGACTCATTTAGTTTATTGAAAGATCAAGCTGGTAGTACTGACCAGGAGATTGGAAGCCCTCAATTTCAAGGTACTTCACAAAAAATTTACGATAAAGAATCAGGTGTTTTAATGGATGTTGTTAGACCTAAAAGACTTACAACTGGAAGAGTTGTAAATCTCGGGTTTGATTCTTCCAATCTAAGCAATCTAAAAGATGCTTTAACAGATCTTGAAACAGCAGAAAGTATACAGGTAATGAAAGGATTTATGGGGACTTCAAAAAATTTGAACCCTGAGTTTAAAAAATTAGTTCCTGATGTAGATAATAGAAACCTTATTTTTAGCAAGTTTCAGAATTACGTAAATGCCAAAAGAGGAGCAAGTGAAAAGGCTACAGAAAAAGAGGCTATTAAAATAATGAATAAATTAGCGGGTATCGGAGTCTCTAGAGTTTTAGGTGGACCAACGCAAGTGCTTAAGCAATTAGTTCCCTTGATTAATACAGCTACAAATTTAATGCTTGACCTTGGTTCTGTCGGTAAAGGTATTTCTTTAATGACATCAAGTCCTGAGGCAAGAGAGTGGTTGAGTAATTCTGGTTATGAAATTGCTAATCGTGGCTTACAGTCTATAACAAATTTAGAAGGGACTAACACAAAAATGGATAAGGCTGCTGAAGGTAAATTGGAGCAGGCTGGTAATGTTTTGTTAGAAGTTCAAAAAGAATATTTACAAAGATTCTTGGTTTCGCCGGATAAGTTTGCAGCTCAAGCCTCTTGGATGGCTTACTATATGAATAACTTAAAAAAACAAGGTATAGATCCTTCTAATATTGATTGGTCAAATCATAAAGTAAATAAACAAGCAGGCGCTTTTGCCGAACAACAAGTGGGAAGGCAACAGAATGTTTCAGATGTAGACCTACAAGGTGATTTATTTAAAGGAAAAAGTTTTGGTGCGCAGTTTGCTCGTAAAACATTATTTCCATTTGCCAACTTCTTGACAAATCAAAAGACAAGAATGTATACAGATATAAATATAGCATCAAGTAAAACAGCTACAAAAGAAGATAAAAATAGTGCATATCGTTCTTTAGCTGGTCTTGGAGTAGAAACCGCTACATTTAACTTAATAGGTTTTGCTGTTACTCAAGGGTTAGCTGCTATATCCCAAGGGATTACTGGTGATGATGATGAAGAAGATCAACAAAGATCATTTGATAACAGAATTAAAGGTAGGGCTGGTAACGTTGTTAAAGATATTTTATCTCCTATTCCTGTTCTAGATGATCAAATTATGTTTGGTGTTAATAAAATGATAGAAGCGATTAGTAATGACGAAGATCCTTTTCAATTTTTCGCTAATGATGAAAAAACATTTTTACAGCAATTAGGTGTTTTAGGTATACAAGGACAAAATGCTGTAGATTTAATTGAGATGGTTAAAATTAGTACAACTGGTTCATATAAAGATAAATATGGTAAGACCCGGAAAGTAGACCCTTCTGTAAAGGGAGAGGTTGGTGCAAATGCATTTTTATATTTTTTATATGGACTAGGTGGCTTACCATCTGAAGCAGGATCTATTATTAAATACAATGTCAAGTCTTATAAAAAAGAAAAGAAAAAAGATAAAAAAGGGAACTTAAGAGAGATGTTTCCTGAGATTTACAAAGACATTAAAAACATGAAGGGATCACAAGATGTAAAGGATATAAAAAAACAGATAAGAGATATTAAGAAAAATTTATAACTATGCCATTTAGAAGCAAAGCACAACGAGCATACATGTACAAAAACCTTCCTGAGATTGCAGAGAAATGGGAGAATGAAACGAACTCTGGAGCATTACCTAATCGTATTAATCCAAAGCAGACACCTCGTAGTTTGATGTCTCAGAGGAGAAGGAAATCTAAATCAACTTAAAAAGCTATACAAGAAATAGATTATTAAGCTGTTGATTATCAATGTTATAACAAAATTCATCTTAGGGTATTTAGGCTCGTACATATCTAAATTGTTTTTTATTTGTATATTTAACTTCTAAATCTACGTCTTTATCAGACCAGTGCATTTCACCTGTAATCTCCTGCGGGTTAGAGTAGATTATACCATCGACGCATTTCCATATAATCACAGGGTTTAGTCTTTTGTCTATTAGCTTAATAACTTTTCTTGCAGATAACCTTAAAGGAAATGAATCTGATATTTTAGTCTCTATAACTTTTACCTCAGCGTAAGCGCACAAGTTCTTGTTATGATCAAATAGTTTGTAATCCACATCCTGAGAGCTTAACTTCTTGAAACTTCCACCCACTAAGTTAACATACATGCTTATTCCTGCTTTTTCTTTTACTAGATCTTGTTCTTTTTCAAAAATCATAGATCCATTAAGAAGTTGATTGCAGTATGCCCTCCAATTACTACTCCACATCCTATAGCCGGCTTCTTTCCGGCTTTAGCATAAGCCATTGCGTAGGTGTCAAAATCAATCCCGCACCCCACCTGCATTCCAAAAACTTTAAAGTTTCTTCCAACTGAAAATTCTGTGTAACATTGCGTGTGCAGATGGCCTTGAACTGTGCTCATCATGTCCGCTTTGCTTTTTGTTCTAGCTGTCCCTGCTTCTCCGTGAATATACTGAACATTATCATAAACAACTCTCTCTACGAAGTTCCACTTAGGAGTATTTAGCACATCTTTATAATCTCTAATCCATTGCCTAGGTACGCTACTGGTTTGACTCTTTCTCATTATCAGGCGATCATGGTTTCCAATCGTTACATCAGCAGCCGGGAATTCCTTGTACCATCTGGCAAGCCTGTCTATGGCTAGCTCCAGCTCCTCTCCTCCCGAGAGACCGTTCGCATCGGTTTCATGGTAGCTGGAATAGTGATTATCTATCACGTCCCCGATAAAGATGACACGATTACAATTCATTTTAGCATAAACATTTTTACAATGGTCGAAGTATTCCTCTAGGTCAAAAGGAGCGTGTAAATCTCCAATAACAAGAATACGTTGCTCGTCTTTGTTAATGTTATCGTATGCTATCTTTTTATTTCCGCTGAGTCTAGGTCTAAAGTCTTTATATTTCATCGTGTAGTGAGTCAGTTATTTCTTTCAGTTTTTTTCCTAGAATTATTACTTCTGGTTTAATGAGATTGTAATCTTTATCCATTAGTAATTCATAAATATTATTCAGGGATTCGTGAAGACCACTCATAACAAAGTTAATGTTCTGAATTCGCTTCTTCTCGACGGAGGGTATTTTCATTTAATTTAATTTATAGCTCACCTTTCCCCCCAGAAAGTAAGAGTGTTAATGTATTTACTTAATAATCTTAGTCAAATCTTTTTCATTCATATGCGCCTCCAATAGATAGCCATCAACTGGGCTTATCTGGGCTATAGCTCTGTATATCTTTCTACTAACCCCTTTAGCTTTTTTTCTTTCGGAATCCGTAGAGTCTAAGCCGAGGTTGGTATACATATAAGAGTCTATCTGCAGAAGTGCGTTTACTTTTTTATCAGATCCCCAGGTCTTAAACCTAGTGATTTTATCTATATCTTCAATATTATAATTCATTTTTTATTATTATATACTCAAATTTAGTAAAAAAAACAACAGGTTGTTGATAAATTTACAAAAACTTTACTTTATTTCCACATCACTCAATTGAAATCATCATTACTAAAATCATACCTCCAAATAAATAAAACATATTATATTTTTTTAAGCCTCTCTCAAGGATAAGTTATTCTTTAAATAATTATACAATTTTGACAGCTTCATATCATAACCTTCTCTTATTAAGTAGACCCTGTGAGATCTTAGTAAAGGGATTAAATCTTTTATAGTGTCTAATAACTCAACATTTTTATTTGAAATCTCTTTATTTAAAGCCTCCAGACCTCTTATCTTGTCAACAGCCTCCTCTAGACTCATCTCTTCGTCTCTTATTCTAAGATCTATTGTCTTGTACTTTTCATTGACACCGTGTAATTTAGAAGAGAAAATCTTATCAATCTCTATGTATTGTTTAGCTTTCTTAACATTACACAATACGGTTGAGTGGTCTTTTATAGGGTAGATTGTTTTACCTAATTTCTCATAAGACAAATTGGTTGCATTTCTAGCTAGATAAAAGTAAATCATTCTAGCGTCAACATTTTTAGTCTTTCTGCTAATAGTTGAATCTGCATCATCTAAGTCTATGTCAAGGATATTTTTAACAACATTTTTAATTTCTTGTATCATTTTATAATCTCTACTCTCTCTTATAAATGTATTATTCATCTTCTATTTTTTTTTGTAAATTAATGTAATCTAAATACTGATCAGACTCTATGACATTTAACTTATGAAACAGTGGCCATACGTTTTTATAGTTTATAAATTCTACAGTGTAGAATAAAGGTTCATCATCTCCTACCACGCCTGCCACCATGCCTGCTTCGTCTTCATATATGTTTCCGGTAAGTATTTTGTCTTCAGCTATTTCCTGAACTATACCGTCCAAGTGCTTTATTATTGACGAACCGTATTTTGGATGGAGACCTTCTAATTCTTTTAGAAAGTCTTCTTCTATCTCGTAGAAGTAATCATCCCCTGTATACTTCGGCTTTGAATCCATATTTTTTTAGTTCTTTAAGTCTATACTCCTGGAGCGGAGACACTTTGCCCTTACTTGTTTTCACCTCATAGAACTCAATCCTTTTGTCAGGGTGTATAGCTAACAAGTCGGGTATACCGTTCTTATTGGTTTTAATTAGTTTAAGGACGTAGTAGCCTTCGCCTTCCAGTTCTTTAATTTTCTTGGCTTGAATCTGTTGCTCCGTCATCTTTCATTTTAGTTAATGCTTCAGCTTTCACTTCTGAGATTGCCGCTTCATATCCATCCATTTTTTTTAAAGTTTCAAAAGTACCCACCGATAGATCTCCTAGGTGTGTTATTTCTGTAATTACTTTTCTCAATACAAGATCCATTTTATCGACCTTGTTTTTCATTTCTACTAATAATTGTTCTTTCATTGTATTTAATTTAAATTAACGTTTATATTTACAAACTTAGTAAATCTTTTTTAAAATGATTCAGTGTGTAGTCTTTTTTGTTTTTTACAGCATTATATATTTTACTTTCAATACCACCCTTAGAAAATATCCAATAGACATCGTTCTCTAGCCTATCCTTGGTTGTCATTCTGTCTTTAGACTGCCAATAGCTAGTTGCGCTAAAATCTATGTTGTAATAAACTAAACAAGACGCTTGCTTTAAAGATATTCCTTCACGCCCTGACACTATTTGTAAGGCTATAGATTTGCTTGTACCCTCGAACTCCACCAGGTCGTTTGTTAGATCATCCCCATAAACCTCTTTTAAGGCGTTTAGCTCCTCTTTAAACTTATAAAAGATACCTATCTTATTATCTTTAAAACGATCCCTTATAAAGCTCGCCTTGGAGTAATCTAAAACCTGAGATGCTCCGCTCTCAAACTTTACCGTACCTGAATATATTTGATGTAGTTTCATCATAAGCTTTACAGGAGTGTCAGCTAATATTACCTCGTCCTTGCCCTCCACCACCAGAGACTTCTTAAGTAGGTCAGCTACCTTGTAGGTAGCGTCGAGCATATCCACAATCAAAACGTGTTCCGTGGTCTTAACTTTAAATCCTGCTTCTTTTTGGCTATAGCTAATAGTGTAAGGCTTCATTTTATCTAATATCAACTCACTTCCTTTTGAGTAATCCCTGATCCTTAAGCTGTTAATCATTCTCTCGGTTACAGTTACATACTTAGCACAGAATTTATAGAAACTTTTGTACTCTCTAAAAGGATTATTTCTGCAAGAGTATACCTGATGATACATTTGACTGTAAGACTCTGGAGTTGGAGTTCCTGATAGTAGTATAACCAAAGGGTCTTGTTGACTTATTAATAGCTTTACAATTCTAGTTCTCTTGCTTGGCTTGGGAAACGCTCCCATGCAGTGAGCTTCGTCCAGGATAACCAAGTCATAACTTCCGCTTTTTTTATGCAGGCTTTCATAATTTATAACCTCCATATCAAAGTTAGGGCTTAAAGCCTTGTAATCCTTTTCAATTGAACTAATAGCTTTTTTCTTCGTTACAAACAAAACACTTTTAACGTTCATTTCTTGACCGATCCCTAAGCTTGTTAATGTTTTACCAGTTCTAACCTCCATAGCTAAGTACAAGAAGCCATGCTCGCATAAAACATCTACTCCTTTCTCGATAATTTCTGATTGATATTTTCTAAATTCCATTAAAAATTAATTGATTGTTGTTCTTCTTTGTCATGTTTAGTCAAGAAGTGTATCCATCTTCCTATATTATCTCTCCCCTCCTTTGGTGTCGCTTCAAACTTATAATTAGCAAACATCACAAGCCACCTGTAGAAACCTGTTCTAGTGAACGACTTAGACTTTGCGCCTCTTGGGGCATAATCTGGGTTCTCATCAATAAAATCATAGTATAGTTCCTGTTTATATATCTTAATATGTGGAATTAGCCTAATATTTCTCTCTGTTCCTTTTAATATTCCACACCACTCTAAAAATTCATGAGATGTAGCTTGGCCTAGTTGTCTAACGTTAAGGTTTACGAAATCACTCTTAAGCAATCCTTTTGATAAATACAACTGAAGACATTTAATCATGTAGTTGTCAAACTTACACCAGTCTGTATCATCCCAATCTCCAAACATTAACTTCCCAAATTCATCTTGAGGAGTATAGTCTTTATTGTAATGCTGATGCAACTCTAACTCCCACTTCCTCCTAGTAAAAGAGTTTCCCGTTCCTCTGATAGCGTAATTTGTTGTTATAGCAATCTTAGGAGACTTACTGAATGGTATCGTTATAGCATCCTTGTTTTTCTTTTCAAGTGTAATCCCTTCAGTAACAACACTAAAGAGCCTCTCGAAATCAAAATGTTTTTTGACATCATCAAACGAAAGTATTTGAGTGTCAGCAGATACAAGCTGATAAGCAAATGATCTGTCAAATGTAAAAGCCTTTCCATCAATTTTAACTAACTTTTTCATCTTAGACAAAGCATTCATAAATATACCCTTACCTGTTCCTCCCTCCGGATTCTCACTAATAACCTCATCATTTAAGATAACGGCTGGGCAATATGATAAATTTTTGTGCCCATGCATGAGAAAGCCAATCGTAGATTCCATTGTCAAGGTTCTTGGATGTTTCTTGCCGCTGATGTTGTGGATAAATGTTTTATAGTCGCAATCGAACACGTCAATAGGTTTATACATCCTATCTATTACATGATCCTTCCACACATAACCCCCTAAATCTAGGTAGTCTATTGGAGTAACCGCATCTTTTGTAATTGATACCGCACAGTTTTTGTAATATAAATATGAAGTATTTTTAGTGTCTGATATGAAATAAATATCTATTGTAGATAGTAGAGTCAAGAACTCTTCTCTAAAAAGTCTTGTCTGATCAGCGAAGTAGTTATATATAGACGTGTCCTGCATCGTGTACAGGTGATTCAAAATGTAATCTTTAATATCCTTGTCTGTTGTGTGGTCTATTAAGTTGTTAGTTACTTTTACAAACACATAGTTGCTACTTCCTTCTGGACAGTACTTATAGAATCCATTGTCCTCTAGGAATTTCTTAAATACTACCGGGATTACTTTAACCGTTCCCTTCTCGCTTTTACTCCAAAACTTAATACTTACATCTTCGTCCGCTTTTTCTAGTACAGAGTTTATAACCTCAGTCTCAACCATAGAATCCTCAAGGGATTTTCTTATATCAACTTTTGAGTCTCCTCTCCTTAGTCTTTGTGCTATCTCATCAATAGCATCCTTATCCTCGTAGAATTTAGTTCCAAAGTTTGCAGTGTTTAAATACGCGGAGTTTATAGTTGTAGTTATTTCACTCAAAGGAAATTCTGATGATTGAAATTGATTACATATAAATGATGCTAAACTTTTATTGATTCCAAAATCATTAAAAGCCATGGCTAATATATAGGTATGCTGATTCCTATGCCCTTCAGTCATGGGATATTTTTTAGTCCACCACTTGGTAAGTATATCAACTATCTTGTTTTCGTCAGTGATCTGAATAGTAATAGGGTCTTTTTTTATAGACATCTCTTTATACTCTTCTTCCTCAATCTTACTCCACTCCAATGATGTGTCATTTATATGGATCAATGGATCATAAGATTCATAACATACTCTAGATATATTTTTACTTGTGGTATCAAAATACTCCGAACCAAGTTCCTTTTCTAAAGAGTTGAAATACTTCGTGTGATTATCTGCTTCTCTAGGTATCCTTATCAATACCTTTAATCCATTGCCCGAAGGGGAAACGAATACAGAGTAAACAAATTTGTTTTTTATAAACCTCTCCTTGTCCTGGAGTAAGTCCTTTTGTTTTGCGTATCCATCATAGTCTAGGCATATTAGACCACTATGTTCTAAGATAGATGAATCGGATCTTTTATTAAACTTACCGCTAAAACATATGGCAGGTAGGTTTTTCTTGAGTTCATTTCTTTTTAGTTTATCTGATTCATTTCTGATTTGCTTTACCAGATCTTTAGATGAACCATCTTTTATTCTCTCCAATATATAGTAAACACCTTTAAAGAAGGGAGTTTGAGTCTCCTTTATATTCTTAAAGATAGTTACCTCATGTTTATTTAGTGTCGCAGCGTGTCGCATTAGTGTCGATTTTATTCAATTAGTGTCGATGGTTAGCCCTTACAGTTACTGTAAAGTGTCGATAATGTCGTATTATAACCCCTTTTTAAAAATAAAAAAAATATTATTATAATTATATATTATACAGTTCTAAAAGTAGCCTTCGTGTCGACATTTTCGTCGCAGACTATTGGCAAAAAAAGGAGGTTGTTACACCTCCCTGATTGCTACTCAATGGATTAGCCTCTAAAAAGGCATATCTTGTTGAGGTGCTGCTTGTGTCGCAGCAGTTCCAGTGGTTTTTGATTGTGGCTCAAATGTATTGAGTTCTCCATACAGTTTACCTGATTGAGCGCGTTTTACAGTGGTGTTAACCCACCCGTTTTTAGAATTTGCATCTAAAAATACTTTAAAGTCTTCAACTTTAAAAGATAATTCCGCTACAACAAAGTCGGGAGATCCCTCTTTCTTTTTAACGATCATACCATCTGCCCATACTTTTGGTTTTTTCTCTTCACTCATAATGATTATATATTAAATTAATTAAACTAACTATAAAGGACTGTTTATTATTAAATCCTCTACTTTTTTTGTAGCATCAGGCCCGAAGTATAACTCATAGTTCCGCATCGCTAACTCTACTTTTTGTTGTCCCTGAATAATAAATTCCTCTGACGTAGGGTATACTCCTATATCAAAATAAGGGATGTTTGTTTTACCAAAGTACTTGCGTATTTTACCAACCGCTACAAAGGTCATTGGCATTCCAAATAATGTTTGGTATATAAATGCCTGACTGTCATATCCATATATATTTGCGCTTCTTTTAAACTTATGTATATCACTTGTACTTTTAAGATCAATTACAATACCTTGGTTTATTATATCTGCTTTAGCTTTAAAGTCTCTACCAAAAATCCTACCTATCGCTGGCTCTTCATACTTGGCGTCAAAACCCGTTATAAGATCCGTTAATACCTTGTCCTTACCCAACAGGTAATCTACCATATCGTTTATATCTTTCGATTCATCAAGGGTTAGAGCAAAGGTTAGGTTATTCTCCTCTAAAAAGGTTTTATACGCTTTGGTGTTTCTTCCTTTAATATCAACAATGGGAAAGTCTTTAGCTTTATTTGGTTCTAGAATTAATTGATGGAAGAACCTACCCTTTACAAAGTTTTCGTTATCCTTTTTAATTGCTCCATATTGAGCGGGATCATAGATTAAATCCTTAATATCAGAATTTGATATGTATTTCTTACCAAATTTACCATAATACTGCTCGTCATCACGAAGTTTCTCTATTATTTTATCGTCTTTCATTATTTTGATGTTTTTTTAAGTAGCTTTTCTTCTTCTACCGTTACATTAAACTTTCCTTTTAAGGCTTTTATGATTGTAGCCCAAGATTCTCCTCGGTCTCTCCTTGCTTTTATTTTTATTAACACCTCTGCCCAATCTGCATCCGCAAGGTCTACCATTACGTTTGTTTGAACCTCCCCTAAATTTGTCTTTTTTTCTGGAGTTTCTTGCTCGCCGTAAGCATCTAAATCTTTATCACTTACGATTCCTAATGCTGAGGTTAAAGCGTACCTCCTAAAGTAAGTAAGTCCTGATCCAAAAGATTGATAAGCATTCATGCCCTTCATAGTAACCATCGGAATGTCAACCATTGATGTGTGATACTCTCCGCTTGTTGGGTGAAAAATATGAGTTTCTAAACATGAGTTGTTTGTCTCAGGATTTGTACCTAATGTTTGAGAAAATCCTAATCCATGTTTACTTAAAAGAGGGTTAATCTTGTGGATTATACTAGGAAGATCAACATAGGTGTATCCATACCCCGACGTAGACTTTAATAGTACTGGGCATTCTTGTTGAAATCCCGCAATGGCTTTGTAGTAGTTTTTCATTGTAATTTAATTTAATTTAATTATCGTGTTAGTCTGTAATACTTTTTCAATATATACGCTCTAGAGTCTTTAAAACCTTGCAGGTTTTTATTGTTTGGAGTCAAACTATTCATTTCCTTCTTAATATTCTGCGTAAGTCTATTCAGATTCTTTTTGTACTTATCTAGGGTAATGCTTTTTATAGCTTCATCCCAGCCATGATCAAAAAATAACTGATACTGTTCGGGTTGCATCTCAATGTATTGATCTCCTCCCTTTACAGGATCATATATAATGATCTCTCCTGTCTCGTCATCCCTAGATATTTTAACACCTAGCTTCATTCGAGCCTCATAGCCATGCCAATTTAAATTAACCGATTCATAGCTTTTTTTTGCTTCTTCAAATATCTTTTCTAATTCGTTAAATATCAATTTGTCTGAGTTTAGAGATTATGTTATTATAATCCGAATCTCTTCGAATCGTCTCTTTAATGTTTACTATACCTCTATAAATAGTTGATCTCTGAAAGTCTCTAGAAGATACATTTTTAGTGTGTCTTTTAATTTCTGTTGGAGTCATTCCATGTTCAGAGCAAAGTAACCATAGTAATCGCCTAGCTTCAACAATGTGATTTTTTTTTGTAAAAGAAAAAAGATCTAGATTATCAATTTTTAAGTGATTAGTAATGTTTATTACGTATTGCGTATATATGTATTCCTTCATGTTATGTTAAATATTTTATTGATTAATGGAATTGTTTCCTTGTATGTTAATGTTATTGAGGGATTTTTAATCCTCTCTCTTTTCTGGATGTATTGATTAGATTGATACTCGTCATCTAAAAAACTTCTTTCTAATTCTGTCATAGCTTCCGATTTTGTTTTACAAACCTATAACTTAAATGAGTTATTAACTAATTTTTGTTATAAATATTTATTAAAATGTAATTAATGAGAGTCTTTTCTTGTACTTTTTTTGAAGTAATGTATATATACGCATTTTTTTAACGCTCTCCTCCTGATTTTCATCATTCATGTTTAGCCTTATAATAGTACATTCTGTGTCTATCGTTCTTAAAAATTTAGATATATAGCTTATATGGTTTCGTTTTCTTGTAAAATCCTTCATGTTTATCATAATTTATTTTCATTTACAAATGCTCTGATTTTATTGTATAAATCAAAATCGGGTTTATATTTATCCACATTGCACGTTACATTGTGCGTGGCTTTTTGAAGTGAATGAAGCAAGTGTTCTTTTATTATTTTAGCTTCCTCTGAATTAATACTAATCTTTGCCATACCTTATGTATATTTTGTCGTAAAATTTAGTTCCTGTTACCCCACAATTCCTACAATAATAAGTCTTCTTGGAATAATCCCCTCTATACTCTGAAGGGTTGCTCTGTACGTCTTTACTGTTACATGATTTGCAGGTCATAATAAAGAGGCTTCAAAGCAGGTTGCCGAGCATACGCCCGAATCTTCATGCATCATTTGCCCACATTCTGAGCATTCGTATTCTGGGTTTGTTTCCCAAGGAGGAGTTGATCCCCATGCGTTTGGTGTGTCTGTACTCATTTGATTTGATTTTGTTATTACAATTCTGTTTTCCTGTCTAATTTAATCGCTAATCCTAGTGCTAGACCAACTAGAAAAAATAAAACCTTAATCAGCATCTAAATGTCTATTAATCCATTTTACAGCACTGTTATAATCTGATATATACATATATGTCTCAAGACCTTTGTCTTTTAGTATTACAGTATATACGTTATCATCAATTATTTCATCATTTGCTACACTTTTCCTTCCGCAGTAAAAACCATACTTATCGTTGTCAATATTTTTAAAAGTTGTCATCATTTTTTTGTATTTCATCAATTAATACTCCTATATCTTTACCTTCTTTTGTGTTGTCATAACCAAAATACTCCTCTAATTCGTAAAAAAGGTTTAATGCTTTTCTAAGTAATTCAGTTTTTTGTTTTAAGTCTTTTATCATTTTTCTTCTTCTTTAGTTTTTATGTATTTAGGTTTTGAATCGTTCACTCTTCGTATAGTGTATGGAAAGCCTGTAATTGGATTTATCAAGTAATTCCAAAAATCCCAAGGCATCTCGCCTTTCATTCCTACTAACGTTTTGTAGCTTTTTTGTTGCGACATATTTTTTTTAATTTATTAGATTATTAATTACTCTTGTATTTAGAGTTCCATACTGTTGTTCTTTTAGGATCAGGTATTCGATATCCTCAAAGTCCGCAGTTCGGTTTTTTTGCTTCCTTAAAGCATTTTCGATCTTTTTAAGTTCTATTTCCATTTGTTATTTTTTAACTTATTTATATTTATATTAATTTTTAGCTTGCTTATTTCTAGTTCTGACAAGGATTCGATATAATTGTTTCCACAATATCCGTAGCAAGGTCTATTATCGTTATATTCAAAACCACTTATGGGGTTTAAATTGTAATTCCAAAAATCTGAAGGAAATTTTTTATTATTTCTCATAATATTTTATTTTTTTCCAAGGGTTTTAAAATGCTTAGTTTAATTAAATTGTAGTTTAATTTATTTATTCTTCCCAATAATTACGGCTAAAAATTACGTCTGTTTTTACATTATGACAATCAATATACATATTTTCGTACTTATCAGCAATCGCGAAAACATCATTAACATTTATTTCTAAACTGTCAGTTTTAAATCTTACCTCATGATATAACTCGTTATCAACATAAACATTTATAAGCGCTTCACCAGTAAATATGTCTTTCATCCTTACAGTGTTTAGTGCATCGCTTCTTTGGTCTATGATGCCTAATAAATCCAGCTTGGTGTACCTACCTAGGTTTTCGTAGGTGTATGGTTGATTCTCTTTAAGTATTGCTTCTTTAGTCTCTTTATTATTTCCGTTGTATTTCATGTTATTTGGTTTTAATTATTTCTATTGCCTCATCTATATTATCCAAGGATGCTTCTATTTCAGTTCCATCTGAATAGGTTAAATCCCAGCTACCATCTTGTAACATTTCAAAATCCTCTCTAAGAGTTTTTAAAATTTCCAATAATCGTTTATTCATCTTTTTTAGGTTTAGGTTTATCCGTTTTTAATTAATTGGCTTTCATTAAGAAAACTTGCTTCTGCAAAATTTCTGTTGCTGAATATCTCTTCCCATTCTGCTATACCGTAGGAAGTTTCACTTTCTTCTGTGTAGTAAATTGTGGTATCATCAATGCAAAAATCAACGTCATCATTTCTTGTTGACCATTGAAGTAGCAAAACTGATTTGCCAACTATTTTGTCGAAACTATCGTGCAAAGTTTCTCTAATTACTTTGTATTTCATAATATTTTATTTTTTTCCAAGGGTTTTAAAATGGGATCGACTGAGATTCGTATCCCGATGTATTTTTTTTTCTTTTGTTGAAATTATTAATAAATCCGATCATATAGACAAATTCTTTTGAGGATATATCTTTATCGTTATATAAAGCAATAAAGCTATCTTCCCAGTTCATATCGATAAATTCATTTTGCCATTCAACTGCTATTTTTAATATACTTCGCCTTCTTTCTTGCGTCATCATAATTTTATTAGTTTTAAATTAAAATTTTACTTCTGCTTGTTGGTCTGATTCGCCTCGATACTTTTTTAGCACATTAAATAATGCATCAACGCATTCTCCATCTGTCATTTCTTCACCATCTATTGTAACAACGTTCACAATGTCATTGTATAGGTTTACAAAATTATCATTCCAATAAGTTAATGCGTCCTCAACTCGCTCTGTTGGTTTAATCAAGGTTTTTAAATCTTTAATTATTTGGTTTAATATTTTTATTTTACCATGACTAACCATGTACGCGTTTCGCTTGTATGAATCTGGCTTAATATCCCAATCAGATGCCCATTTTTTTTCGGCACGATTCTCTTTTAGTAATTTTTTATATTTAGCTATCATAATTTTATTAGTTTTAAATTAAATTCTTTTGCTACATAATTAATATGTTTTGAAGTTGTCGGGCTTGAACTCATTCCGTTTACTCTCCAAGAAACTTTCTTAAGTTCTGTTCCTACGATTTCAGCAACTAACGTATTATAAGAATAAACATTGTTCCCGATTACTTTTAAATTTTGATTGTACCTATTTAATTCTCTAGTCATAATGTTATCCTAATTTAAGTATTGTTGCGTTAAAAGTTTCTTCGGTGATTTCACCTTTCAAAAACAAATCTATAAGTTCTTGAGTTAATACTAATTTGTCTTCTATTGTCATAAGGTTTATTTTATTAATATCTCAAATGATTCAGGTGTTTTAGTGTTGATTGAAGTTCTAAGTTTCTCTCTATCAAAGCTCTGATAGATTTACTCTGTAAACTCACTTGGTATTGTAAGTGAGATATTTTCTCCGTTTGTACATCTCGGTGATACGATGCCTTTCCTTTATATTCTAAATCTTTAAACTCTTTTCTTTTCATGTTATTTATTTTTAGTTAGATTTATTGGCGTATTCAATAGCCTCTTTTTTGGCTTGGTCTGCGGCTGCTAGTTTAAATTCTGCCTGTTCAACCTCATGGGCTAAGTCTGTTCTAACCGTATCAAGATCATTCTCTAATTTGTTGATTCGCTCTACTAGTATCTGTTCTAATGTTTTCATGTTATTTATTTTTAAGTTCTTTATTCTCTTTGATCAGTCTGTCAATTATTTTTTTCTTTTGTAGAAATTGTATCTCAAAATTATCAAGATCCTCTTGCGTTGGCGTGTTTAATTGCAGTTCTTGTGCATCTAATTGCGCTTTTAGACTTTTAAGGTCATCATAACCTTTAACAAGTGCGCTATCTAGTTGTTTATTTGTTTCTTTAAAATCTTTGATCTCTAATAAAATCTCGAATAAATAATCAACTTGCTTACTTAAAATCTGTTCTATTGTTCTCATAATGTTATTGGTTTAAATTATTAATACTTTCTTTTACCACCACATTATATTCTGCAACCACATCATAAACCTGTTGATATGTTGCGTTTTCTCTTGCGTTTTCGTATCCGCTAAAATCATTAAACCATATTGACATCGCATCAGATCCGAAATATTTATTTAATACTATCCATTCTGCGTTCTTATTTCTCATTTTAACCTTTACAAGTCTCCCTTTTGCTACTTTCATAATGTTATTGATTAAATTTATATCGTATTAAAATGTAATTCTCGCCATATATTTTAATCGGCTTTGCTTCTGTCGTGTAAAAAATACTTTCTTTTGATCTCATGCGATTTTTATTAAACTGTGTTCAGTGTTCCATTTGGTTGCAGTTGTGTGCCCTATGTTTAGGTACTCTCCTTGAGCAAGTAACTTCATCATTGTTTTGTACTCTTTAGTTTTTGAAGGATTTTTGCACTCTTTAATAAAGTGAATGCTTTTAACTGATCCGAATTTCAATTTAGACCCGTAAAATACCCATGTTTGTTTTGTGTTCATAATGTTTCTTTTATCATGTTATTTATTTTATTGTATTAATAAAGTTAGGTTTTTGTGTCAAATCAATTACCTATTCTATAATGTCGCATTGAAATAATGCATTTTCAAGTTTAGACT
>TARA_R110001592_G_scaffold17781_3_pt1 | contig 21205 bp, 17 predicted proteins | sample TARA_R110001592 | Tara Oceans TARA_R110001592 (sample SAMEA4398387) | marine metagenome | biome: Polar Biome; feature: [SRF] surface water layer (ENVO:00010504); material: water (ENVO:00002006), including particulate matter (ENVO:01000060) such as... | depth 5 m | reverse complement strand
AAAAAATCTCAGAAAAAGTTTTGAAAGTTCGGACGAAATCCGAAATCTTTCCACTTCGGTTGTCAAGGCCACAGCGTCGAATCGTGTGATTTTATATATCGCAAGAATATATATGAATCCATTACCAGAGGCAATAAGAAGCACAGAACAAGAATTAATAGAGTTGGGGCAACAGTTCAAAGAAAGAATGGAAGAGAAAGACAAAGAGCATTTGGAATTGAAAAAAAGATATATGGAAGCAAAGAAGTTGATAGCACATCTATATGGGGTGACTCGGTCGCTCCAAGAAGAAGCAGACTCCTCCATTAATGATGGAATCCTCATCGATTGGTTGATAGCCGAGATACGAAGTCATTGTTCCGACTTTCTATTCAAAGAAGAAGAAATCCGACTTGATATATATGGATACTAAGAACTTTTGACGATGTGGTGGGATTTCGGATTCCAGCCGACATCCAGAAAATAAAATTGAATATTGATAATTCACATAGAATATTATATACAGATAATTAATAGAATGAATATTGTGGATTTTTGCGACGCGAACGACATCAACTGGACTCCAATCAAAGTGAAGGTAAGTAAGGGGTCGAAGGGTAAGTATGAGAAACAGATGGAACCGTTGCTAGGGGTGATGCCGAACGTCAAAGACTTTTATGATGATAAGTGGATAGCAGAAGATATGCCGAAACTTCAGACTTACTATCGAGGTTTGTCGGAAGTCGAACAAGATAAACTGACCATCTCGATGGATACTCAGAACATCTACCATTTGGATGTTGATTGGTTGGAAACAAAAGAATATACGACTACCTCGGAATTATTGGTTGATAAGTTCTTGAAGAAATGTCCATATTACAAATCGACTACCAAAGCATTGGGTAAGCATCTATTCTTCCGACTTGATAAGAAACTAACGAAGAAGAAACAACTTATCAAAGAAACAGTCAGTTGTGATTTATATGAAGACCTTGAGATTCTCAGTGGTTGTATGGGATGGTGTCCTTCCAGTGGAACAGTGATTCAATCAGAACTACCTATTCCAACATTCACTAAGTCGGAACTTCCATTGAAACACGGCGCTCCGTGTGTTGGTGATGTGAAAGAGAAAGTCAAATATACTGTGAAGAAGAAAGATAAAAAACCTATCGAAGAATGTTTGGACTTAGACAAGACATCAAAGACTTTCAGATATGCGGATATCATCGCCCTCAAATATCTCGACGAATATGAGAGTTGGTTGAAGATTATGTGGTCTCTCAAATCCGAAGGTGAGAAGGCAGTAGCCCATTATATCTCTCAGAAGTCCGATAAGTTCCGAGAATCTGAGTTCAACAGAAGGTGGGATGGAATCGAACCAACCAGTATTACACTCGGAACTTTGTATTACTTCGCGAAGATATCCGATAAGAAAGCATATCGAAGTCTTCAACACGAAGATATGGAATCTACCGAGTTCATTGATAGTGATGATACTCAAGCGAGAATCTTTCTCAGAAACTACGAAGACAACTTAGTCTATAAAAACAATCAGATATATCTCTATATCGGTAATGATGAAGGGACTGAAGGTCGTTGGTTCTGTGATGAAAAGAATGAGATGGTCAAGAAGTTCATATCAGATTACTTATCTGGACTCCAAATCAGTTATATCGAGAAACTAACTAAACAAGATGAGGAATTGACCGCCCAGATATGTGAATTGGAAGAGTGTGAGGTGGCGCTAAAGTGTGAGTTGGAAGAAGAACAAAAGAAAGTATCAAAACAAATCGAATATGCGGCTAAGCTGTGTTCTAAACTAAAGAATTGTGCGAAGATTAATTCAATCGCAGAACGACTAAGGTCTTTGTTGGCGGTTCGAGACTTCCAAGAAATCGAGTTTGACAGAAATCCATATCTTCTACCATTCAACAACACGTGTTATGATTTAAAAACTCACAACTGGGTCGGAACTCGTAGAGAAAACTATATTCTTCAGACTACTGGATATAATTGGAAGACTCCAGATGAAAAGCAAGTCAAGAAGATTGATAAACTAATCAAAGAAATCTTTCCAGATAAAAAGATTCGACAAGAATATACCCATTACTTAGCTACCGCATTGTATGGGATTCCAATTGAGAAGTTCATCTTCGCAAGTGGTGGCGGTGGTAATGGTAAGGGTGTTATCAATGAACTGATGCTCGAAGTGTGTGGAAACTTCGGATATGCGGCTAACAATGCGGTATTGTTGAATCCACTCAAAGATGGTGGTAATCCAGCCATCGCTAATATGGGTTCTAAACGATTCATCAACTATCGAGAACCAGACGAAAAGAAAACTCTCAATCTATCCGCAATCAAAGAACTAACTGGTGGTAAAGGTATCTGTGCTCGGAAGTTGTATTCTAATGAAGATAAAGTAGAATTAGTCGGAACTCACATCTTAGAACTCAATAAGAAGTGTGCGATGAACGGAGACCTCGGTGATAGTATTCTTAGAAGACTTCGAGATATTCCATTCGTATCAACCTACACGACAGACTCGGAACTGTTGAAGAAACGACACGAACTAACTAATGTATTCAAAGCCAATCCATATTACAAAACTATTGATTTTCAAGATGAATTCAAATATGCGTTGTTCATCTATCTAATTCGATATTGTAAGAGATGGGAACACGAGAATCCAACCTTCACGGTGTGTAGTCGATTGTATGTAGCTGATGCGATTACTGTTCGAACTAAGAAATATATTGAAGATAATGACCATATATTTATGATATTGAAACAAAACTATGTGAAAGATGTTTGTGATGGTTCATATGTAAAGTTCCAAGAGTTTTGGATGTATTTCAAGAATAGTGATTTCTATCGAACTCTTTCTAAACACGAACAAAACAAAACCTATTCTGAGAAACAAGTTATTGAACATCTGAAGACATCAACATCGACTAGAATCTTTTTCAAAGAAACAATGAGTTTTAAGAAATCAAACGGAGATGTTATCACCTATCGAAATGTTCTGAAGTATTGGAGACTAAAAACATCTGATGAGACAATGAAGGAACAACTAGAAGAAGGGAAAGTCGATTTTGAGGAAGAATATCTTGAATAATATAATCGTTTTATCAGTTTTAATAATATCTTTGTTTTTTATATATGAAATATAAACTTAGACCCCACTATATTGAATCATCTGATGGTGTTTTGGAAGTCCCACAAGAAGACGACACTCCACCACCAACTCCAAGTCCAGAACCCGAACCCCTATCTGAATCTGAAATAAAAAGAGAGAAGAGAAAGAAGAAATTATCTGAAGCTCAACTCCAAGCATTGGCGAAAGGTAGAGCTAAGGTTCAAGAAAACAAACGAAAGAGAGAGTTGGAATCAATAAAGAAAAAGAATCAGAAAAAGAAGGAAGAGTCGGAATTCGCAGAACAAGGAATGAAGATGAAAGTCGAGGCAAAAACACAGAAGTCGGAACAAAAGAAAGAACTAACTAAGCAACAACAAATGAGACAAAGATTACTAGAAAAAAAGAAGAAGTCGGAATTCGAACAATCGCAAAGAGATAACTGGGAACATATGAAAGAATCCGCCTTGAGTCAATGTGATAATGTTGAAGATTTTGATGAGTTGCTTGGTCATCTCGGAACTATTACTGATGAAGATGTGTTGGATGACGAGAAGTTAAAATCTAAGTTAAATAATATCTTTGTTTTATATAAGAATGACGAAAAAGAAGCAAGCGAAGACTGAATATGACCCAAAGAATTTTCAGATTCTACCCTTGAAAAAACTTGATAAAGAAGAAGTTGGCGAAGTTGATTTCGATATATTACCCAATGCTCCATTCTTAGCCTATGTGATTGGTGCTGTCAAAAGTGGTAAATCATTATTTATGGCTAATCTTTTTTTTAATCCAAACTTTCCATACAAAGAACTATTCGATGTTAAGATACTCATATCGAACACAGCATACAATGATAAAATTATGAAACCTATCTTAGAACAATTCGATTTTGTTTTCACAGATTACAATGACTCATTGTTGGAAGAAATAATTCAAATGGTTGAAGATGATGATTCAAATGCTAAATATTTATTAGTGTTGGAAGATATTATCGGAAATGTGAATGTCAAACGTGCTGGTTCCAGCATTGACGCATTGACTGGACTTACCACTAAATACCGCCATATTGGAAACGAAGACCAAGAAGGCAAGATATCAATATGTATTATATCACAGTATTTCAAATATTTAAATGCTATCCAAAGAATCAATGCTTCAGCTTACTTCCTTATGGGTAATTCACCCGAAATAGAACTAAAGAAAATGAGTCAAGAATTATCAGTTTTTGGCGGGAGTGAAAAGGAATTCATCAATATCTACAAAGAATCGAAACAAGAGCCATTTGACTTTTGCTTTTTAAATATCCAAGATTTGACTGCTCGTCGGAACTTTGAAGAAGAAACATTATGGGATACTGAAAAAAAGAAAAAAGCAGAAAATTCCGAGAGTGAATCAGAATCAGAATCAGAATCAGAATCAGAATCGGAAGAAACAACAGAAAATAAAATATAATCAATATATATACAATGGCTTATTTTAATCAACTACAAGGATATATGTCCAATCTTAATGAAAGTATTAATCACGAAAATGATGTTAATACGGCAGAAGGAGATAAGAAAGCATCCACAATTGAAGATAAATTCAATTCTATAACTCAACAAGCAAGTGGTTGGGGTGGCGCCCTCGGAACTGCTGGTATTATTTGGAAACACGGTCGGAAGGTTGTTCGAGGTGTTCAAGAAGCATCTCAAGCAGCCACAGATGCTACCACGAGTGTAGCCACTTCTGCTGGTGGTGGAGTTGATGCTGCTGCTTCTGCTGCTAGTAGTGCCGCTGCTGGTAATATAGGTGCCGCTGCTGCTCAATTCACTGCTGGTATTAATTCACTTACATCTACCGCCACCGCCGCCGCCACAACCGCAGCCTCCGCAGTTACCGCCACAACCGCTACAGTAAATGCCGCCGCTGCTCAAGCTGCTGGAGGTGCTATCCGAGTCTCAACGGTTGCTGGTCTTCCGACTGCCGCTGCTGGAGGTCAAAGCACAGCCCAAGCCGCCGCTGCTGTAGCCGCAAATCCGACTGCCGTTGCTACTCCATTGGCTCAACTCGGGCCTGGGGCTCCACTAGCATCCACAACCGCCACCGCCTCTAGTGCGGCTACTCCCACCGCCGCCACAACCGCCGCCCAAACTGGTCAAGCTGCTGGTCAAACTGGTGCTAGTGCTGGAGCGGGTGCTCAGTCATCAGTCGCCACAACAGATGCCGCCGCCAGCTCCACCGCATCTAGTCTAACAGATAATGTAGTAACTCAAACTGCTGGTAAAATCGCAGCCAAAGTCGGAATGGATTCAGTATTAGATTCTATTCCAATTATCGGAGAAGTTATCGGAGTCGGAACTTTGATTGGTGGATTAATTCACGGATTAGATAAAAAGGGCGCCGATGCTCGAGAAGCTGCTGCTAGACAAGGTGGAGGTATAGCTGCTTCTGGAGGTATTGATACTTCAGTTTTTAAGGGTAATACTCTCGGGGCTACTGGAGGCGGCTACACAGTTTAAATGGTTCTGACTTTTCAAATGAAATTTTTTAGAAGTCCAAGATAATAATTTATTACAATCAACACACATCCAAGTGTCTCCAGTTTTTCCTTTTCTATATTTTTTATTTCTATCTAATTCTTGTTGATGATTTTGATAATAATAAAGTTTTTGCTTAGCCGCATACATCTTAGGATTCTTAGCATATCTTTTTTTATGATATTCTGCTTCAGTCTGAGTCGGAACATTTCGATTCAAACACAATAATCCAGACTCTTCTTCATTATGATTTTCGATATATTCTTTTTCTTTTAATTTCAAATCATACCGACTGATATCATATAATTTTTCTATTACAGTTACTCTCTTATAACCATATATTAATTGAGTCATACACGCATTGAATAATGAGTTGTGAGCCCATTCTCTTTGTTTCACATCTTTAGACGAACCATAATATATTTTGTCATCTTCATCTGAAGTCACTTTATAGATATAAGCTAAATCTAACATAGTAGTTGGAGCATTACTATTCTTCATATAAAAATATAAAATAAATAAATCTTAAGTTAAAAAACGCACCCACTTTTATATAGACACAGCAGACATATTAGCAGAAATATGATTAGTTCCGATAACTGCTTCTAAGTTAGTTATATTAGCATACAATGCTTTCTGATTTCCGACTTTATGATTCAAAGGTCGAGTAATATCCGAGTGAGAGTTGCCCACGAATAGTTTATCAATTAATATCTTCAAACCATTATCAATATCTTGTTCGTAAATTTCAATTGTAGCCGCAGTAGCCATAGAACTAGAAATATGGATTTGTTTTAATAGTAATTGTTCTTTAGAACCAGTAACATATAACATCGATTTGGATGAATAATGTGTAGGTTGGAGAACGTTAAAAACTGTAGATGTTCCAGTTGCTTTAGCAGTAATAGTTCCGTCATTACACAGACTCGAACCAGCAGTAACTACCTCTATTTTAGTTACAGCACAGAACAAATTAGTTCCAGTCAAAATCCCAGAACCAGTATTAACTATAGTAGTTCCATTCATTTTAAAAACACAACTTCGTGGTTTTCTGAAGTTAGAGTCGGAAGCATCATAGAAAAAACCAGTAACTCGGACAGTTCGAGCTCCATTCCCAGTATCTCTAGTATCGGTTACAACACTAGAAACTATATCTAAGGCGGTATTTGCTCCAGCAGAGTCTCCTATTTTAAAAGCAAGTAAGTTACCCGCAGCTCCAAGAGTTTTAGTTCCAGCAACAGCCGCATCATCAATTCCTTTTATCACAATATTTTTCATTTGAGCACTTTTATTATCAATTTGAGTATAAATCGGTTCAACTATTTCTTTCAAAGACATTATATTAATTAGAGATATTTTAATTTAGAAAAATAAAATATATTAGTTATATATAAAATGTCTGTCGCTGAAAATTCAAAATTTATAGCTCTCGTTGCTGATAACGGAACCGAATTCACCTCGGAACAAAAAGCCATTTTCACAATCCATCCAGATATCGGATTTGTGAAAGGTAAAGATTCTTATCTTTCGTTCGATATTCTTAATACTTGTCCAGAAAGTAGAGTCTGTAATTTCCCAGCAACTGCTGGTGCTTCATCAGTTATCGACCGAATGGATATATTCAGTTTAGCAAACGGTCAGCTTCTCGAATCACTTACCAACTATTCCTTATGGAGTTCTATTGAAAACCAATATATGGAAGAAGACAATGCCCACTCTCAACTTAAAAACGGAACCGACCCAGAATGCCGAGCTTACTCGTGTGTCCAAACAGCAGCCAACAAAAGAAATGCTTTGGTTGAGCGAGGTTATGCTGGTGATGCTCGAAGCACATTAGATTTAGGTTCTATGCTTTTCAGTCAAATCTCATCTGGTAGTGGTGTGGTATCTGGTGCTGACCAAAATGCCGATGTTGATGTTGAAATGTGTGCGAAGAAATTCTCTGCTCGGAAGTATTGTGTTCCACTTAAGTCGGGTATTTTCTCTCATTTCGGTGTCTCGGAAAAACTCACTCCTATTCTTCTCTTCGGTGGTCTTCGAATTGAAATAACTTTCGCTGAGGATAAACGTGTTATGACTCGAATGCGAGTTGCCAATGGAGCAAGTGAAACATCCACAGTTACTGCTGAGTCTATCGCTGATGGTATTGCTGTTGAAGATTTAGCTGATGCTGTAGGTGCGACGGGTGGTAAAGGCGCTCGAGACTTAAGAAATGTTTTGATTAGCGGCGCTCAAGTCAATGACCCAGCAGTTCTCGGAATTGTTAGAGGTTCTAAGATGATTGCCCAAGGAACTGGTGGAACAACAACCGCTCAGAATTTCACAGTCAATCAAGTTCATCGTGAATTTTCTCAAACAGATGGAACTCCATCAGCGACTGGAGCAGTTATTCTCGTAGTTACTGCCGACGCAACTTCTGGAGGAACTAAAAAACTAGCAGCTTCAACTGGTGTCAAGATTTGCTTCCAAAACCCAACCATTCAATCAACCTATAAACTCAAGAATGTTGAACTCAAAGTTCTCCAAGTTATCCCTCCACAAGGAATGATGAAAGGTATTATCAAGGAATCTCAGTTCGATTACATCTCTTGGGATTGTTTCTTAGACAATCTTCCTCAGTCATCACTCAGTCATCAATCTGATATCACATCTGTAGCATCCGCAGCTAAGTCTATCTTCACACACTATATCTCAGTCGCAAAAGAAAATGATAGATATTCTCCAAATTACTTCAATGGTCAGCCACCACATCAAACTATGCTTAATTCAGTTCAATATTTCATCAACAACAAACTCTATCCACTCAAAGCATATAACCCAGACGCAAAGGAAGATAAGGTAGTCAATATGAATGAACTGGTCAAAGCATTCAAATCAATCGGAAAAGACGTGAAAAGACTTGGAGAGTGCCGAGCAGGTAATATCTGCGATTATACTAACACTTACCTCCACGCACGAGAACTCGCTCGAGGCGAACAATTCGTCTATAATCTCAAAGATGCTGAACCACAAATCCGACTTACGTTCAGTAATTCACGAGACCAGACAACTGCTAAAGATGGTGGAACTATCGCATATGCTGTAGGAAATTGCCGAATGATTCACTTCGTATTCTCAGTAAAAACCATAATGATTAATAAAGATAATCTTCAACTTATTTTATAAAAATTGTTTTTTTCTATAATTAAAATATTTTAGTAATATATAAAATGCCTATTGAGAAGAATTATTTTCAGATATCGCCACTCAACGACAACCCACTTCAGAGTTCCAATGCTAATGGTGTTGCTGGTGGATTTTCATTCAAAGAAAGCAATCCAATTATTAAGTTCTCTTTTCCAGCAGTCGAGAAACTACTAGAAACGAGGTCGCTAGTTCTAAGCGGTCAATTTATATTGAAACAACAAGATACGGACAATGCCTTCCGAGCAAAGAACGCTGATGAATCAGATAACTATGCTGGATTAGAAAATGATAATGGAGCAACTATAGCGAAAGAAACCGCTTGTAATATTCCAAATCACGGTGGAGTTCATAATGTTATTGATAAAGTTGTTATCCAGACAAAAAAGACAAACACTGAATTAATTAATATCCACAACTATCCAGCATACTCATCCCTCAGAGAAGCATACACTAACTGTGATGAAGATTATTTATGGGGTGTAGCCGCCAATCGGTCATTAGCCCAAGGTTCCCACGCAGACGAAGTGAATAGAAGAATTCAAATTTGTGCCGACAAGAAAGCACAAGATTTAAAAACAAACAACAACAAGGAAATCGGTGTTCCATTCTCACTCAAATTAGATATTGATTTATTCCAGTCTGGTAATATTCATTTGGGTCAAGCTTACACCAATGGTCTTATGCTTACTCTCCACCTTGCTCCAGACAGTTCAGTGTTGTTCCAACGATTCAGAAACAAAGCAACTGATGCTACCGCCAGTGCTGCTATGGATTTAAGTAATACTATGTATGTTCTTAGAAACTTGAAACTCGAAGGTAGATACATTGTTCCGACTCCACAAGAATTAAAGGCATATCAAGCACAGATTCCACTCAACTCTCAGCTCAACTTACTCAACGATATCCACGCAGACCAAGATAATATCTCTTACACTCCACAACTCAACTCGGTAAAAGCAATGTGTAATTTATATTTGGATAAAGACCAAACTAACAACTTACAATACCAGCAACCAAACTTCCGACTTCCAGTAGGAATGAAACAAATAGAACACAAAAAAGATAATCTCAGATATCCATTCACTTTCCCTCTCAAGGTTCAACCTAACTATGAGTCATTAGTGGAACTCGGTGCTGGCTCTCTCAATCCATCCCAGATGCTTAAAAGAGAAAATATTATGGGTGATATTGAACTCCGAAAACACTTCGAACGAGCATTGCTCGGCGGAATGGAATCAAAACGTTCCAGTGCTAATATGGAAAGAACAAAACAAAACTTGGAAATGGATTACCGAGATAGAAGTGCTGGTATCTACACAGCAGGTAATGATGGTCGGATTGAAGGCGCTGCTGTCGCAACAACAGATGGTGTCGGAAATCAGATGTATCCAGAGTTACTTGGTCTTGGTGTGGATTACACATATGGTGTCGGTAATTCTCTTAATTACATCAACCGAGATTATTCTAACACTGTTCATTCTGGAGTTAATACGGCTTCAACCTTACTTCCAATTGATAGACGAAATAAGTCGGAACTTGTCCAGACTTTTGTCAAATACAATGCGGCTCTCAACCTTCAGACTCTTGTGAAAACGATGTAAGAAACTATTTTTCATCGGCAAAGCTTGTAGATGGTTTGTGAAAACTATCCCAACAAATAATACAATATAAAGTCAATCCAATACAAATAAAACAAATCACTCCACCAGCGGATTCCATCTCTTCTTCATTCATTATATTCTTTTTATTAATTTCTTCTTAAATAATATGTTCGAATTCCTTAAAAGATTCGTCTGTAAGATGTCGATTTGTTGTAAATCCAAGTGTAGCATAGAGCCAGATATTCATAGTCAATTAGTTAGACAGCAATTAGAAAAATAAAACATTATATTACTATGGACTTAAAGATATTTAAAATCAACAATGGTTACAAAATCGGTCGAAAAGACTGTGAAAGATTAGGAGCTAACTATGGACGAAGGTATTATATAACAAAAAGACCTATGCGTCGAGACCCTGCTAAAAAACTCTTAATGAAACTTCAACTCGCCGAACAAGGAATCAGAATGAAAGTCAAGTCCCTAAAAAAACCAAGATATGATGGCTTTGTAAAAATTGACCCCAAATTAAGTAAGAAGAAAAATAACTTCCAAGACGAACCAGATGAAGAGTTCCGACATTTGATAATTTATTTATAATCCATTTTTATTTTGTATGTTTATATATATAAATATGACATCAGTAAATTTAGTCTCGCCAGATGGAAATGGACACACTTACTCTGTTAGATTCAGAGAACCACTAGTAATAGAAGCAAATTCCAGAGTATATTTGAACTTCGCAAAATTTAAGAGAAATTCATCTATATATTTCACTACTGACCAAACAATCGAGGTTGTTTTGAAAGATGTTCTACCTACAGTTCTCCCTTCAGATACACTTACCTCCAATCTTGTTATGCCCGTCAATTCCATAACAATTCCGACTATTAATCCACTTACTAATAGAACTGGTTATACACCAAAAGAGTTAGAAGAAGTTATAAACATAAGATTTGAAGGCGATGCTTCCAAGGTTGATGACCACGGTATTAGAGCAGTCGGTGGAGTTCCAAAGCAGATGATTCTCTACAATCCAGTATTTAATCCGCACGACGATTCACAAATCTCTGTAGGTTGGTATAAAAATTACCAAACAATCGACTTACCAGTATGGGTTGGACTTTCTGGCGACCATAATCTCGGAATGGACGAAAATGCTCTCGGAGATGATTGTGTTAAAACAACAGCTACAAATGCTACAGACCCATATTATGATTGTTATGGAATGTCGAAACTAACTTATGATTTTTCATATACCTCGGAACTTGTTAATAATTCCGAGAATCATAATCTAATCAGTTTTAATTCAAATATGACTGTGAATGAACAAGTCGGAAGTATTTTTATGGGACTCGGTTCTTTTGAGATAGCAGAAGCGATAAAGAGTAATACCGATGATTGGACTGGTTATAAAACGAATGCTGCTTCTGTAAATTCATTCACTCACGGAACTACAGCAAATGAAACTACCGAGTCTGGGACGGTAGTTCATAATCCAGTCTTATATCAAAATAATACTACAAATGCTGTCACAACAGCCACTACGGGTTCAGCCTTATCTACAGCAGTTCTAGGATGTTTCTTAGGTGTTGAGATAACTGGTGCTGGGGCTCATATAGCCGCTGGGGACAAGAAAATGCTTAATATCTGGAAAGGTGTAAATTATCAAGGAACTAAGGGACTTGCTCTCGCACTACCTTCAAGCGAAATGAATAGAATGGAAAAAGTATGGAGCACTCCAGTTGCTTCTCTTCTCGGTGGAGCAGATGAAACATTATCATCAGTTCATCTCGCATTTCAAACCTATTGGGGTGAAGGGTTCCAAGGTAGAGATTCAGATAAATTAGACTTCCGAATATATAACCTCACACAATCAAATTTCATTGATAAATCCAATATAGTCTATGATAGTGCTAACCATACCTCTTGGCTTACCTACGGTTTTTTCAAACAAGCAATTGATGCTTCCAAGAATGCTACTCAAAAAGCTCAACAAGCAAACAGTCAGATTCCATTCAGTCCAATATTTTCAGCACAAATTAATGATGAAGGATTTGAAAATATAAAAGTCACTGGCTTTGAGAAACGTGGAGTAAATTCACCTCTCGCAAACGCGTCAGATGCTAGTCCAGCAACCTTAGTTCAGACATATCAATTGAAATTTAGTTCCGAGATTGCTAGATTTGTTGGCGTTAATACTTCATCAGAATTTAATCCAAACCAACCAGAAGATGAAGTAGATAGAGTAACAAAGAGAGATGCTGACCAACACACCGATGAGTCATATTCTATATTCTTAAAGAACCTTCCGATTCGAGCATTCAAAAACAGTCAAAGTAAAAAGATGAGTGCTGGTGGTAATGTTCAAGCTGCTGGTTATGCTCAACCTATTATCGCCGATGTTCCGACTCCATACTCAGATAGTAAAATGATTAATACTGGTGCTGGTGATATCGTTGTCGGAACTTTTCAACCTTCCATCCAAAAGAACTTAGACTTAAATAATAACAAAATGGTTCTCAATAATATCGATGTAGAAATCCGAGATATAGAATCTAATGAAATATCCGAAGGACTTAGTGGTAGTGTTATCAACTTCACTATCCAAAAATAATCTCTTTTTTAATTATATATGAATTCCCTAAATTCAACTCATCATATTAATCAAAGAAAACCTAGAAAACCAAACAATCTAGCCCAGCAAATGAAAACCAAAAGATACAACCCTATCGAACTCAAAGCTTGGAACTCACTCTATCCCGATGTCAAATTTAAGAACAAACCACAACCTAAATCTACTAAGATATTTGATGGTAAAGTAAAAGACGACCCTAAGCCTCGACCACCCCCAGAGAAAGAATACGATATAGTTAAAGAACAAAAACCCAAGACTCATAAAAAAAAGAAAACCAAGAATCCAAATGTATTTATGGAAAAAAAGAATTTGAAAAAATAAAATATATTAGTAATATATAAAATGTCTATTGCCGAATTACTTGATTATGGATTAAAAGAGGTTCCACAACAGTCCGAGATTCGAACTGAAACTGTAGAAACCAATAATGCTACAACTGATTCTTCTAAAGTATTTAAATTCACTATTAGAAATGTTGGCTTCTTGGAAGGCACATCTATGCTTACTTTTAAATTAAAAAATCTTACTGCTGCTAATGAAGATAAGTTCCGAGTTAATCTTTGGTCTGGTGCCCTCGGATGTATTAAGAATGCTCATCTTAGAATCGGAGATTACGAAGTTCAGAATGCTCAAGATGTAGATAGAATCGCTGCTATGCTCAACCTTAATAAGTCGGTATTACAGCGACGAAATGTTCTAGGTCATTATCTCGGAAATTCACTTGAACTCAAAGTTCTTGATTCTGCGAATGTTAATCGTGGTAATGGAACTGCTGCGACTGGTAAAGGTCAAATTGTATATGTTGAAAATGATTCTGGGTGTAGCTTCGGAACTGCTGACAACGGAACTAATGCTGCCGTCAATTCCCTCGCCATTAATTCTACTACCACAAACAATGAAAAATATGGTGTTCCACTTTCTATGATTTTCCCTTGCCTCAAGGGTCGAAGTCTTCCACTCTTCTTATTCACAGACTACAACATCCAACTTGAATTCGAAATGAATTTTTCAGATAAATTTGCTTACAACTTGACTAACCTTCCAAATTCAATCGCAGCTGCTGGTGGTAGAGTTCCTTACTTGGTTAGTGCTGCTGCCGATTCTGGTTCTCCATTCGCAGCCACAACCACAGATGTTGGTTTCGCAGATGTTCAGTTAGTTGTAGATTATATGCTTCCTCCATCTTCGGTCATCAATAACTTCTTGGAACAAACTACTCGACAAGGTGGATACCGATTTGAATTCCCAGAAATCGCTGTAGTTAAAAAGAAACTCTCCGCAGTTCCAAGGTCAAAGGAACTCCAAGAAGTCGAACACAGATTAGGTCAAACTGGTAAGGAAGTTCATTCAGTTGTTATGGCGAAAAGATACGTTGATTATTTAAAACGTGAAGGTTCAACTGTTGTAGCGTCTGGAACTACCACGGGTAGTGTCGCAGTCATAAATAACATCAATTGTGAAAATATTTCAGTCGGCGCTCTTGCTTCAGTTGGAACTTACTTAGCTACTCCACGAACTGTTAATGCTGTGGATGTCACAAACAACACAGTCACTTTGGATGATAACACTCAAGGCGGTGCGATGCCCGAAACCGCCGTCACATTCACAAATCCAAACTCTATGGGTCTTGCTCGGAAAATCCTCCAACATCAAGCTATTCACGGTGTTGATGAAGAAGAATATAATCTCGAAGTTAATGGATTAGATTTATATCCTAACTTTGTATTAAACAATGCTTCTCAATATAATCAGATGGGATTGGTTATGGGTGAAGACTTAGTTGTTCCTAGACCGATGTATTTCAACGACCCTAATGCTGAACGACAGCGACTTGCTCCTATGGAAGATGGACTTATGGCTCAATACAAACCGCTTGGTGCTGACTTATCCAATGGTAATCCACAGATTGTTGGTGGCGGAACAACTATTATGAGTGGTAGTCCATTGATTTGGAAATACAAACGAAAACCAAGAATTAATGGAACTGGTGATGGCTCAGATGACACAGCCAATAAATTAGGTAAATCTCCAGACTACCGAGGTGAAATGGATGTTTCATATTATATCACACATTCAAGAGTAGTTACGGTAAAGAAACTTCCAAAGGGAACTAGTGTAATGGTTTCAAGTTAATCATTGTTATTTTTCATTTTTAATTATCTCTCATTATATAAATGAGCAATCCAACCAAATCCTATTATATAGATATAAATCGATTTTCAGCTCAAGACAATGAGTCCGACCAAACCAATATTTGGGATTATAATTTGAATGATACTATTGTAGCTCCGATGGGTTCCGAGGTATCAGTTCATCAAGCATTCATTAATCAAAAAGGTATCACTGGACAGAGTATTGAATTCGAAGAAGACCTTACTGAATCTGTTTATTATTATGCTTATGTGTCGGAAATGGAACATCCTTGCCCAGTTGTTCAAGACCCTTTGGAAACAAAACGAGGTTCCAAGCACGATATGAATGACCAATATTGGGGATATTTAGACTTACTCAATAATGCTGCGAGTGGAGTTACAGAAGGTAGAGGTAAAGGTAGAACTGGATTATGGGGAATTCAAGGTAATATAACAGAAGGAACTTATCAACACTTAGATTCTTTGAAATATGGTGGATGTGGAGTTCCATTAATTTTATCAACCCCACCCGTTCCAGACACAACTACCGAATGGTCAATCCAAGTATCAATTACTCCACCGAAGAGTGTTGGGTATCCCGCTGCTACTATTCAAGTTGCGGACGGTTCGAACGCATTCATTATAACAAATTGGTCTGATGTCGTCAATGGAGGCTTACTTCGAAATATTGGAGGGGGCGGAACGGGTATTCTCACGGATAGACTTGATGGTGATACTACAACTCCAGCGGTTTTCGATGACAAACTTATACTCAATTCAGTTAATGCTGATGGAACTGGAAATTTCGTTGTTGGTTATAGTGGAATAGGTGGAACTTACACAGTAAAATTATTGAATTCGACAGCTTTCCAAGTTGGTCAAATGGGGCCTCTTAGTTACTCAATTCCAGTTGGAAGAGAAGTAAAAGTCGGACAAAGAGTATATGATAAACTTGGAAATGTTCCATTGGGACTAAAAGTCTCGGCAACAGATTTCCAAGGTAATGGTGGGTTCCGAGTAGAAAATGATGCTGGTCAAATAGTTTCACTCGGAACTGAAGCAAAGAATAATATCTATGTATTTTTGAATGATGATACTGATTATTATATATCTCCGCAACCACTCTTAGCAACTATCACAGTTCCGAAGGGAATATATGGAATCCAACAATTAGTCTCATTAATAAATAATCAACTCAATGGACTCGGAAATCCAAATAGCAAAGTTCCAAACAAACCATATGATGTTGGGTTAATCGGTGGAGATTACAATGGAATGATTAATCAAGGGACTCAAGGATTCACAACAACGATTTCTCCAATGGAATACCGAGATGCTCCAGACTCTATTCATTTGAGTGAAATAGACCCAAAACTAAGAACAATCTTAGGACAAAGCATTCCAGACCACACACTCATATCGGCATTCGACTACGCAGAAAATTGGATTAGTCGTCAAGCTATCAATAAAAAGAACAGAGCAGACTTCACAACCAAGATTGCTGGAAATGGTTATGTTGGATATATGATGGACAATAATATAGAAGGATGTCAGCAAGATGGACTAACTCTTCAGATAATACCACCAGCTTATAATATAAATGGTAATCAGATGTTCGACATTGAACCAATAGCAAACTGTATTAATGGTGGATTAGAACCAGCAAATACTAATCAAGGATGTAAGGCTCGAAGTGATTACTTAATTGGGGGATTTGATAAAAAAAGTATGACGGTTGGCGCTCCAGAAGCCAATATTCAATATGATACCGATACCTCAGCATTTTCTCTGAATAATCTTCATTCGAGTTGGAGACTTCCGACTCACGATATTTTAGGGAGTCCAATTACTAATAAAGGGGAAGTCGGAGTCGGAATAAAACGATGTGCTGAGATATGCGATGCTCAACCCTACAGTCAATTTCAAACGATTTGGGGTTCAGCCAGTCGAGCTAATTTGACAACCGACCACACGAATGATGCTATTATGGAAGCAAGACCCGTTCCAAACACTAATATAATGGATTCTATAAGATTTAGAAATTTAGATAATGATGCTACATTCACTAGACAAGCATTAATGTCTTTTATGACCATTGGTGCTAAGATAGAACCAGTGAATGCTACTCCACACGGCGACAGTTCTGACCGACTTCCAGCATCATCATCCCACGGCGATATCCCGTGTGAGATTCTTGAGATAACTCCAGCCGCTACCAAACAATCGACTTACTCTGGTTCGGGAGGTAGCTATCCATCAGCCAATTCTGATGAGTTTTTTTCAATCAGAATCACATTTCCAGATTCATTCAATGGTGGAAAACAAGTATTTGGTAGTGGAACTGATTTGGTATATTTCACAGTTCAAGGGCAAATGTCTGGAACTACAACCGAACAGAAGCAAATGATATCAAGTTTCCAAAGACCAAAAAGTCGAACGGGTGGTGTGATTGTATATAATTTTTCTCAATCAGTAGCAATGAAATATTCAGATAGACCAGAAGTGACCTCGGATGCTGAGTATTCACTTCACGCAAGTTTCCGAGATTTCTTCAGCAGTCGAAGTATAGCAAAGAAAATATGGAAAAACAAAACCTTATGGGGTAAGCTTGGATTTTCATACGAGCAATTCAATGATGATGCTTATTATGAAAATATAGTTCAATATTGTAAGACGACAAATCTAAAACTCAGAGGAATAACTTCCGACACTGTATTGGATGTCAGTTCAATTCCGACTATATCTACACAAATTAATCCTTCCAATTACACACCGAGCAGCATATATAACGCAAATACAGATAAAGTTACTGGGGTTCAAGTTTTTAATAATTTTGATGTAAATAGTCCAAGAACTGAATTACAAAAGAATTACGGTGGTTCCGACCAAATGCCTATGCCTGGAACCAATCAATTATCATATTCTGGTTCGATTCACACTCACACTACTATGACTAATATTGTAGCAAAACCGACTCCGATTTCAGCAGAAGAACTTCCGACTCTTAGTAAATTTGGATACTATTTAATAACTTCCGACTTAGTCCCAACTTATAAAGATATTGTTAGCAAAGGCGACCCACTCGGATTATTGGGTGTAGTTCCGAAAACTTCTCTCTCAAGTCAAGATTTCATTCCATTAGCAAACTCGGATATAACTCAAGTTCTTAATCAAGATACTATTATTAATAATGTCCGAGTCAAAATTTTAAATCCAGATTTGAGTAATCCTACTCTAAGTGAAAATAGTTCCGTTATTATTAGAATTGATGTTCCAATTGAACCTCCACAGCAAAACTCAGAAGAAGAAACAAAGAAACCTAAAAAGAAATGTCCTAAGACTGGGCATAAAATCTGTAAATGTCCTCCGACATCAATAGAAAAAATATCCAAAAAATAATATATGACTAATATATAAAATGTCTAATGTTCAAGGTCAAGTGTTACTCGCAGAAAATTCCGCTGGGGATGGTCTCAAACGTCTTAAGTTAGATGCTAGTGGTAGGTTAGAATGTAGTGTAAATGAAATAGAAATTACTGCCTCAGCAATCACAGTAGCTGTCGATGGATTAGAAACTCTCCAAGGCACAACCAATTCCAAACTCGATGTGTTGGAAGCAAGTCTTACCTCAATGGAAGCAAAACAAGATACTCAAATCGGTCATATGGATGGAGTCGAAGCAAGTCTCACAGCTATAACTGGATATGTTGATGGATTGGAAACACTCCAGACATCAACCAATACTAAATTAGATACAGTAGAAACCACACTCACAGCAATAGAAACGGATGCCGCAGCCTTAGAAGTTCTTCAGACAGCAACTAATTCCAAGTTAGATACTATTGATGGAGTTTTAGATAATGCTGAAGCACATCTCGGAACTATTGATACTTCTACCGCATCTCTTGCTACTTGCGTGGGAAGTTCAAAAGTTAATGTTAATATTAGTTCTGGAAGTTCTGGACTTCCGAGTGGAGCATCTACCTCCGCAAATCAAGCAACTCTTATCGGACACGTGGATAATGTTGAAGGCAAATTAGATATACTCGAAACCACTCTCACCGCAATTGAAACTGACCAAGCAGCGATTGAAGTCTTACTCACAGCAGCGAATGGAAAACACGCAGCCAATGAAACCTTACTCGGAACTATTGATTCTGATACAGATGCTATTAAAACATCCACCGCAGCTTGTGCTACAGACTTAGCCGCTATCGAAGTCTTACTCACAGCAGCCAATACAGACCACGCAGCCAATGAAGCATTACTCACAACCATAGATTCTGATACAGATGCTATTAAAACATCCACCGCAGCTTGTGCTACAGATTTAGCCGCATTAGAAGTTCTTCAGACATCCACCAATTCTAAGTTAGACCATTTAAGTGCTAACCAAGATACCCTCGAAACTACACTCACCGCCATCGAAACTGATGCCGCAGCCATTGAAGTTCTACTCACAGCAGCCAATACAGACCACGCAGCCAATGAAGTCTTACTTACTAATTGTGATGGACATCTCGGAAATATAGAAACAGCAGTTCAAGCATTAGATGATATTGCTCTTGCTGAAGATGCGGCTCACAGTTCTGGACAGAAAGGTGTTATGTTTTTAGGTGTTCGACAGAGTTCCCAAGCGGATTTTGCTGCTGATGGGGATTATACTCCATTATCGGTGGATGATGATGGAAAACTCAGAGTGACTAGTTCGGCTGCTAGTGGTGGTTCTACTGAAGCTAAACAAGATACACTCATAGGACACGTGGATAATGTTGAAGCGAAATTAGATACCCTCGAAACTACACTCACCGCTATCGAAACTGACCAAGCAGCGATTGAAGTCTTACTCACAGCAGCCAATGGAAAACACGCAGCCAATGAAACCTTACTCGGAACTATTGATTCTGATACAGATGCTATTAAAACATCCACCGCAGCTTGTGCTACAGATTTGGCGGCAATTGAAGTTTTAATTACTGCTACAAATTCTAATCAAGGAACTATAGATACAACTATAGGTGAAGTTGTGACTAATGTTGATGCTGGTAATAGTTTATTAACAACTATAGATGGAGTTTTAGATAATATTTTAGCAAAAAATACTGAAATTGAAACAACAAATAATGCTAATCAAGTATTATTAGGAACTATAGATGCTGATACAAACGCAATAAAAACGGCAGTCCAACTCATTGATAATGGATATGGTGATATGACTACCGCTACAATTATGAACGCTTCGGTGGCGGAGAGCAGTGGTGAAGGAGTAAGTAGCACATTCACAAAAACAAGAGAAATTGAAAATATAGGTTTTGCTATTACAGCAGCGTCAAATGCGAGTTATTCAGCCTTTATAGAATATTCAGTTGATAATTCAGTATTTTTCCAAGATACTAATTTAAATTTTGCGAATACTGCGAGTTGTAAAGGAACAATTACCTCAATAGGTAGGGGATTTAGATATTATCGTGTAAGGATTATAAATAATCACAACGCAGCCCAAACTTTCGTAGTCAAAATCTCATATTAATTTATATTTTTTATTTATATACTATGCCTAATTATCGTGCTGGAAATCCCAATCCACCTATGATGAAAAAAACATCCAAAGGAATGAAACGAAAAACTCCAATCAAAGGAGTTAAAAATAAACCTAAGAATAAAGTTAAAAAACCAAAACCAATGTTGAAAAAGAAAAAAACAATATCTTATTAATATATACAATGGATTTGAAAGAATATTTATTCACGCTCAAAGTTCAAGAACTCAGAAAGATATGTAAAGACTCTAACATTTGCGGAATCAGTAAAATGAAAAAGTCGGCACTAGTAGAAATAATGTCTGAATGCGAATTAGTCGGAATTGATGCTGGATTAGTATTAGACCCTATGCCTACTATTGCCGAGGATGTTGCTTGCTGTCACGGTTCCGACGACCCACTCTGTGATGATTGTTCCGACTTAGAAGAAGTTATATTGAAACTGGATAAAGTTCCGAATAAACCAGATTCATTAAAA
>TARA_R110001592_G_scaffold37065_1_pt1 | contig 21215 bp, 25 predicted proteins | sample TARA_R110001592 | Tara Oceans TARA_R110001592 (sample SAMEA4398387) | marine metagenome | biome: Polar Biome; feature: [SRF] surface water layer (ENVO:00010504); material: water (ENVO:00002006), including particulate matter (ENVO:01000060) such as... | depth 5 m | reverse complement strand
CAAGTCTGTACAAACTTACAACCACTTAATTGTAATCTATTAAATATATCCGAATCTTCTTTTGATTGTGGAGCAAATAACTTATCGTGTCCACCAACTTTCCAATAGTCATCTTTGTATATAGCCCATGGTGCAAACACACCTTCTGTGGTTTTATTTTGTTTAAATTTATTTAAATCTCTTAAAAATTGTAATTCATCAAACTCTTCAGGTTCAATTCCATAATCAGCCAATATCTTTTCTGGACCTGGAGGATGTAATGATGGTTCAATTCTTGTGGCAGTAACTACTACACCTGGTTTTATGTGTTTTAATATCTCATCATCTAATTTTGGTGCTACATACATATCAGCGTGTAGAAACATTACAATATCATTAGTAGCTTGTTCACATAAATAATCATACCAATAAACAATACCTTGTCGTTCTGGCCCTTCATTTCTGAATATTTTAATATTGTGGTCAGTCTTAGCAATACTTTGTAACCACTCCCAAGTTCCATCACTTGAAAAATCATCTGCTAATAGGATTTCATGTCTATAACCAACATTTTTTCGAATAGAATTATACATCCATTTTAAGTATGATAAATTATTTCTACTCGGTGATATAAAACTTATTACTTTATTATTCATTATAAAACCTCATAATATCCACCAATACCAAATTTAGTTTTAGTATTGATTGTTAAGTGATTACTATCTATATATCTTGATTTTGGTATAACTCTAAAATCAAAACTAACTCTTGTGTTTGATGTTATATTATCTTTATTACCATGACTTAAATTAGAAGCATTCCATTCGATACATTCACCATAATCAGATTCAAAAGGAATGTAATCTCCCTTGTCCTCTTCAGTTTCAGCCCAAATTGTATTTGTTCCATAGGCGTTAGTTAATGGTATATAATAATTTGTTTCTTTAACTTTTTCAGCCCACTTTACATCTCTATAATATTTGTCTTTATGAAATTCTCCAACAGCTATATTTCCTGGTAGATGAACTCTGAAAGTTGGTATTTTTTGATAAACTATTTCTTCACCATATCTTGGTTTTATAACATCTGTTAAAAACTTTACATAAATATTATCAAAAGATTTGTCAATTCTAATTTTACTGTAATATGTTTTATGCCATATTGTTGATTGGTCATTTTCTCTTTCAAAATGTTCATAATGTTTTATTTTATGTAATTGTGATAAATCTATGTTACTACCGAACCACTCAGAAACTATACTTCTAAAATCGTAATTATTTTTATCATACTTTACTATCTGCATATCTTATCCTTTATTATGTAAATTATTTGAAGTAAATGCATCATCATCATAATGAAATATACCAGAATCCTCATTAAAAAAATTATAGTATGCTGGCTTATCTCCGAATTTATTTTTTAGTTTCATCACATCGTCTATGTAAAGAATGTCTTTATTAAAATCTACATTATTTTGTTTTAAAGCTACATAGAAACAAGGTTCGAATTGTTTACTTGGATGACCATTGTCAACTGATTTCATTTTCAAATCATCTAATATGTTCATATCAAAACATTTTTTAAATAAATCTTTTTCAAGTATAGCAAAGTCATAATGAAATGATACAGTTTTATCATCTATATATTTACCATTATTATCAAACAACCAATGTCTTGGCATACTAGCTATTTTATAATTACCATTTATTAAATTATTATATGTATTTTCAATTAAGTCTTGGTCAAACCATATATCTGCATGATAGTGAAGTATGTGTTCACAATCATCAAATAGACTAGCAGCTAAAGAGTTCATCATAAATACACCATCGTGATGACCAGGATTTATATCTAAATACTGTAATTCTGTATTTATATTTTCACCAATCATTTCTACAAATTTATGATTTTCATGGGAACATAAAAATATAGGTTTATATTTAGTTTTATCTAAATTAGATAATAATAAATCTTGATATAAAAAAAAGTGTGGTTTATAAGATGTAACTAATATACCTAACATTTAGAGAACCTATCTTTCATATTATTTAAAAAAACTTTCTCACCAAAGTTTTCTTCATAATTCTTTAAAGCTTCATTAGAACAATCTTTATAAAACTTTTCATCATTTTTTAACTTATGACAAAGTTTTCTAGCAGTATCTAAATCCCCAATTTTAACTGATAAACTTGGATGTATAATTCTCTGAGTATCAGCTTCCTCATAACCAACACAAGGTATTCCCAAAAAACCACAATTCATAGAAAAAGTTCCAGCAGCTATTGTAGTCATTAAGTGTATAGCGTATTTAAAAGATGATAATGTTTCAATCCATTGATTCCAATTCATATATGGAAAGTGAGTTAAATCGTGTATCTGTTCCTCCCCATCTATTTTTCTACCCATTGATGGCACAAATAATGGAAGTTCAAACTCTTGAGCAACTACATAAGAATCAAATCCACCATACCATCTACAGAAGTTTCCACCCATCATTACTTTGTCTTCTTTTATATTTTTTTTATACTCTGATATACTATCCTCAATCATAATACTTGGAATATCAAAAATAGGTTTACCAGGAACTAAACCTGCAAAGTAAGGTATATCAGTTTTATTTTCACACAATATACCATCTACAGAAGCTAAGACATTGTAATGCCAAAATTGTTGATGTAAAGGTAAGTCTTGAAATATCCAAGCAGGTCCTTCTTGCATAAATAATACTTTCTTAGATTTTTTTCTAACTAAACCAACTAAATCTAAATTATATAGTTGTTCTCTATCTTCAGGTGTTTTAGGTATTAATAGTATAATTATATCATTATCATCATCAACATCATTTATTTGTGAATAGTGAAAGTTATGAGCTTTGAGAGCACATTGTTGTGCTAAATCAACAGGCATATGTAAACTATTTCTATTAATAAAACAAGGTGGTTTCTGAGATATAAATGTTATTTTGTATTCCAAACCAAGTCCTCCATTTCTTTAGTTGTCATTTTTTCTGCATTTGCTGATGAATAACCTCGTTCCAATGTATTCATATCTAAATTTTCTTGATTATAAATATAAATCATATCATCGTGAACATAAGTAAATGGTATTTCTTTAACACTTATTAAATCTTCATCTAATTTTTCACCAGGTCTCAATCCAACTACTTCAACATCATCCGATATAACTTTAGCCAACTCAAACATATTAACTGATTTCATTTTATAAGAACATACAAAACCACCACCATCTGTATCACATTTGTTGATAGCTTTGTTGATAAGTTTTGAAGCATCTGATTTAGAAAACATTAATCTATTCATATCTTTACTTGTTAGTTTTAATGTTTTACCTTCTTCTTTTAAATTTAACCAAAATGGTAATACAGAACCATTACTATGAGCTACATTTGCAAATCTTGTAAGAGCAAATCTATTCTTCATTGTATTAGCTTCCATAAAACATTTTTCCATTAATGATTTAGTATCACCATACACACTTGAAGATGAACAGGCCTTATCTGTACTGATTCCTATCGTTATAGGAACATCATTCATAATACTTGCGTTAATAACATTTATACTACCAATTACATTTGATTGACAAGTTTGTATTGGATTCTCCTCTGCTATGTTTATATGTTTCATAGCTGCAGCATGAATAACCACATCAGGTTTAACACTGTTAAATACTCTCATTAGAAAACCCTCGTCTTCTATATTTCCAATAAAATTTTTAACCTTTGGATGTTCTCTCATTAAATCAGTTAAAAACTTTTCATTCCTACTAACATTATAGTAAGTGTGTTCTGGAAACTCTCTTATAAAAGCTTTCCCTATTGTTCCTGAACCACCTGTAATCAATATTCTCATTTAAACAATCCTTAATTTTTTTCTAATAGGTAATTCACTTTCAGTAACAACTTTTTCAGGTGAACCTAACATGTCTTGTATGTCAATACATCTTTTCCTTAACGTATCCATACCTTGTATTTCAAGACTAGCCTTTTGGTCAGTTCCCCACATATCATGAGATAAAGTTATATGTCTTTCAATAACTTTTGCACCTAAAGATACAGCAATAACAGTTGGTTCTAAATCTTCTTCGTGTCCTGAATATCCAATTGTTGTATCATATCTATCTTTAAGTGTTTCAATAACTCTCAAATTTAATTCATTTTTAGGTGTTGGGTAACTTGAATTACAATGCATTATAACTGGATTAACACCTTCTTTCATAATTAAGTTAACTGCTGTATCAACTTCTTCAAGAGTAGACATACCTGTAGATATTATCATAGGTATTTTAGTCTTAGCTGTTTCAGTTACCAATTCTTTATCAGTTATTAAAGCTGATGGTATTTTTATAAATGGAACATCATATTGTTGCATAAATTCTAAACTATCTAAATCCCATACAGATGTAGTCCAATCTACAGGTTTAGCTTTTGAGTATTTATTTATAAAATCATATTCTTTTTTACCAAACTCAACTTTATATTTGTATTCTAAATAAGTCATTCGGCCCCACGGCGTATCTCTCATAACACCCTTTTGATGTTCAGGAACACATACATCAGGATTTCTTTTTTGAAATTTAACACAATCCCATTGACAAGAAAATGCTCCATCAATTAATCTTTTTGTAACACCCATATCACCATTATGGTTTATACCTATTTCTCCTATAAAATATGGTTTATCTAAATTATTAAAATCTACCATGCTGTCCATCCTCCATCTATTGTTATTTCAGTCCCGTTTACATAAGATGATTTTTCATCCAATAGAAAATCAAAAACAGATGTAACTTCATCTATATTCATCATTCTATTCATTGGAACATTTTTATTATAATTCTTTACAAAATTCTTATCAAATCTCTCATCATACACACCACCAAATATTACTGTATTTATATTAAACTTATCAGCGTAATAGGTAGATAAGTATTTTGACATTAAAACTACGGCACTTTTAGACATTGAATATCCAATTGGTTTGGTAAAATCATCATAGATAAAATGTTTCGGTGATACTACACTATACAATGAAGATATATTTATAACTCTACCTGAATCATTATTTATTATAAAGTTTTTACAAACATCAAAAGCACTTACAACATTAACATTCAAGTAATCCTTTATTTCATCTAATGATACATCTATAGGTTCTACCTTTGTAGTATTTTTTAATGGTAATGGATTGTATGCATGACAAACAATCATACCATATAAATTTTTATTATTAGAAAACCATTCTTTAACAAAATTTTCATCTGTTAAATCATAACCCAAAGATAAATCTAATCGTAATACTTCATAGTCATCACTAAAATGTTCACATATTTTAGAACCAATTAAACCCTCACTACCTGTAACTACTATTCTTTTTTTAGATGACATAGTTAGAATGGCCTCCATCAAAATTAATAGTAACACCTGTTAGATATTTTATATCATTTTCAATTATTGATTTTACAAATCTACCAATTTCATCAACAGAACCAACTCTACCCATAGGTAATGTCTTACCTAATTCATCTACATCATCAACTAAATTTCTTAACCTATCAGTATCAATTGGTCCTGGAGCTATGTTAATACAACTCACCCCTCTTTTAGCAAAATCTTTTGTCAATGATTTCATAATACTTGTAAATGCTAATCTGTAACAATTTGACATAATTAATTTTGGGTCTGGTTCTTTTATATTAAAGGATGTCATTAAGAATATATAACCACCATCTCTGACCTTTATATTTTGTAACATATATACAAAACTATAAAATAATTGATTATAGTATTTTAACCACTCTTCTTCTGTTATATCATAAAAATCTTTTGCTGGTGGTCCTCCAGTATTTAATACTAAAATATCAGTTTCGTTATTTTTACTCACAAAATCTTTAACATTATCTATATCAGATGTATCCAAATCTTTTGATGAAGTTCTTATTACTTCACTACTAATTGATTCTAACTCATCAGCTATACCTTTACCAATACCTCGTGAACTTGCTAATACAATTGATTTCATTATTTTAAGTTCTCCTTATCTAATATATTTTCCATTTTAATTTTTGTTTTCCTACCAATAGCTAAATTTAAATCTTTAATATTATTTACAAATTGAGATGCATCCGTTAGTTTAATCGAATGATACTCATCTGGATGTTTTTTTTCTTCATCAGCTGTGACATAAATAAAAATGTCCGATGGTTCAAATGATACTGAAGAGTATATAACCATTGGGTTTTTACAATGACTTAAAAAACCAACAGGAAAAGATGATAACTCTTTTAGATATGATATTGCTTTTAAATGAACATCCTCCACATCAAAACTTAATTGAGTGTGAATTAATGTAATGTTTTTATTACCATCGTATTTCTTACAAAAATCAATTATCTCTTCAATTGAACTCATACCCGTTGAAACATAGATAGGTTTATCTGTTTTTAATAATTTATCTATAAATTTATAGTTAATTAAATCCCAACTTAAAACTTTATAAAAATCAACACCGATTTTTTCAAACTCATCTATTAAGTTTTCATCAGCTAAGGCTATCCCCAATTGTTTACCTTTAGCATGTACTTTTTCTAATATATTAGAATAATGGTTAAATGATAACTCTGAATTTTTAAATGATTCATTTTCATAAAAAGATTTTTCTCTAACTTGATATGTGATACCATCACATCTTGAAGATAAGAACCCATCAACATATTTATGTGAATAACTTTCCCTACCCATATGATTCAATCCTATTTCAAAAACTATATTCATTTAGATTCCTTTCGAAAAATTGCATTTAATTTAAAACCCATATTTAATTCACATAGTTTCTCAGTATCAAAAACATTATGTAATAATGGTGAATCACCAAATTCAGGATTCTCAAAATTACACCAATTGGAAATCCAATTTAATTCAGATACATAAGATTCTACATCTACTAATATACAACCTTTCATTAACATTTCCAACTGTTTTATTCCATAATTCATATGATGTTGTGAACCAATAAATATTGGTGAAGCTTCATGTAATATTCTAGCAGACAAACTGTCTCTATTATTAATAGCGAAAAAGAATATACCACCTTCATTTAAATATTTACTCAAGTTTTCAATAACTTTCTTAGGATTATGAACGTGGTCTATGTAGTCCCAACACGTTATTATATCAAATTTTTTATCAAAAGTTATCGTCTCCAAATCATCAGACATTATTTTGTGGCCTTTTGACTCACATACTTTTCTTAAATCATGATGAAATTCATGTCCAACTACATTGTGGTTCTCACTATCAGCCCAATCTAAAAACATACCATTTGCACTACCAAAATCAAATATATCAAACTTATCTTTAGTTGATTCTAAATTTTTTGATATTTTTTCCATTATCATTGAAAATTTTAATTTATCTCTCTCACCAATAGTTTGATTATCCTTTGACATTCCATAGTAATCACCCTCTGTCCCATCATCCATATATGGTAATTTATCTAAATCTAAAACTTGAAGTGTAAATATTAAATCACAATCATTACATTTTTCAAAATCAAAACCATGTTTTTCAAAAATAAATTTAAAATCTTTAGAATCACATAATGGACATTTATGTCTCGTATATGTGTATTTATCTCTAACTTTTCCTGTAAATGGATTTATATATCTAACAAAGGATTCATTAGTTTTGCGTGAAACTTTTTCATAATCATCATCACCATAAACCATTGTCCACATTTCTTTACCAGTAGTACTGTCTGATAAAGAATATAATTCATTAAGTGTTTTAGCTTTAATCAATTTTTTCTCCATAATAATTTAATGTTTTTCTAAGAGCATTTAACTGAATATCTCTTTCTTTTTTATCTTTTTGATTGGTAGTGAATTGCATTATATTTTTTTGTAACTTTTCAGATACAGGAACATCACCCCAACCTATATTTTTAAAACACGGCTCATTATTAACTGTCTTCCAAGCTGCATATATCCCATCACCACCTAATTCAATGTATTTTTTTCTAAATTCTTGCCATTCTATTCCATACTTTTTACCATTGAACAAACATCCAAAAGTATAATATGAATGAATATATCCTTTAGGTGTATATTGTGGTATTAATAAATCTGTATTTGATTCTTGAATTACTTTTAAATAACTTTTACCCATCCTCATTCGTAAATCAACAAAATAATCTATATTTTCTAATTGAGCTAAAGCTACAGCTGCACATAATTCAGGTAGTCTATAATTATAAGCCATAATATTATGTCGTTCCCAATCAGGATTTTGAAACTTATCTTTATCTATTCTAACTTTACCTGACTCTGCAGTAATATTTTTAAAACCAACTCCACCAAATTGTCTGATGTATTTAGCCAATTCAGGATTATCTGTAGTGACTACTCCACCATCACCTGAACTTAAATGTTTAGAATTTTCTAAACTCCAACTACCAACATCTCCAATTGTTCCAGCTATTCTACCCTCACCATCAGTTCCCAAGAAACATTGTGCACAATCTTCTAAAACATATAAATTATGTTCTTTAGCTATCTCCATTATGGATGTCATATCACACACTTGTCCATATATGTGAACTGGCATTATGGCCTTTGTTTTAGGTGTTATTTTTCTTTTAATATCTTCCACATCCATTAGAAAGGTATCTTCTTTTACATCGACAAAAACAGGGGTAGCACCACATTGCCAAACTGAATAACCACACATAGCCACAGTTAAAGCTGGAATCATAACCTCATCACCTTCTTTAACACCAAACGATACTAATGCTGAATGTAATGTTGAAGTACCAGAATTAAATCCTATCGCATAAGTTTGATTGTGTTTTCTAGCAAATAAACTTTCAAATCTCTCAGTCATAGCTCCTGTGTCACTAGCTGCAAATCCATTTTCTAATACCTCGTTTACATAATTAATTTCATTATTTAAAAATCTCCAACCTTTACCTTTGAAGCTTTTTAATTTTAAACTAATGTTATTTGATTGATTCTCACTCCACTTCTCTTCTAAATAATAATTTATTTTTGCTATATCAGGATTGGAATCAATATAATTTGTTATTTTTTTTAAAAATCCGTATCTATTTTTATAATCATCTTTTAAATCATTAATTACTTTTTTAAAGAATTTTAAATCATCTTCATAATCCAATGTCATTCGTATATCTTTTCTTTTATACTCAATAGGTATATTCTCTAAATTTTCTATTTCAAATAAGTCTGTATCAGTAAAGTAAACCCACATAAACTCTGTATCATCAGTATCTTTTATTTGACATACTTTTTCTAAAGCTGTGGTTTTTATCCCATATGTAAAAGAACCACATATTACATCTTCACTTTTTATAAATTCAGAGTTGTTTTTTTCATATTGTTTGAAAGCTAAGTCTATCAATTCAGGTTCACAAAATAAATCATCACCATCTGCAGTAACAAAAAAGTCCACATTAAATTTTTTACAAGCACCTCTCCACCTCTCTAACTTGTCGGTAACACTACCTCTAAAAAAATTGATTCCCCTTGATTCAGCTATTTTACATAAAATATCATCTTCTTTTAGTGTTGTAGTACACAATATTAACTTGTCCGCCTCTTTAGAGGTTAATAAACCATTAATTAAATGAGAGATAGTTTCTACACCATTTATATCTATTACTGCTTTATTGGGTAATCTTGATGAGTTAGTTCTTACTGTTATTAAAATAGCTTTAGTCATTAATTAAATCTCCAATTTTTACATACTTTAATGTATAACATTTCTGCAAATATTCCAAGACATTTCTGAAATTATTATAATTATTTTCATCCCAATTGTTATCATTAGTCTTTCCAGCTATGTGGGATTGGAACATAAATGTATTATTCCATACATTTATTGAATCTGTTTTGTGAATACCAACTTCACCTTTAATTGTTTTTGTTCCAAAGTTTATACTATCGTTTAAATGAGAGTGTATAGCTACATAACTATATTTTTCTCCAATAGCTCTACCACTTTCTTGATTACACAACCAACCTGGCATTCTAAAACCTTCGGGTAAATAGTCACATTTTGACCACTCACTCATTGAATCACTTATTCTTTCTATAGCACCATTATAATCTAACTCAGCAAATTCACACTCACCAGGACCACCATTTCTACAATCGTGATAATGACCGTGTGCTGATAATTCAACCCAATCTTTGTTTTTCCAAAAGTCAACCCAATCTTTATGCTCTGACAATGGATATTTTCCATGATAATTTGATGGTATGAATAAATTAAACTTACAACCAAACTCTTTGTTAAGTTCTTCTAAATAACCTACTGACTCATCACCTTCACACCCCCAACCTTGTTCTGGATGTAAGTCATCTATTGATATTGTAACATTGTATTTCAAGAACCAACTCCTGCCATTTTCTGTCCTCTAACATCATAAACTATAGGTTCACCTAAAAATACTGATAATTTATATCCAAGTTCTGTATAAATATTTGTGAATTTAACCTCTCCATTTAATTCATTATTTCTATACCACTCTTTAGCATATGAACTATCAAAAGCATCTAATCTTGCTTCTTTAATAGATTGTTGCATTTCTTCAGTCATTTCCATTGTTGGATGAGGTAAAGAACCAAATGTATCATAACAATCTTTTAAATATTTTCTATGAGTACAACCACAACCTCCATGAATATGTGGTTCATATCCACCTGTATCACTAATTATACCATTATTATGAGTTTGAAGATATTGACAACCACCAACAAATGCTATTGATTCATCAGAGTCCAATTGTTCGATACTATTACTGAAATAATTTTCTCTTACTAAAAGATAATCATCTTCACTAAAAAACCAATATTCATACTTATCTCCATATTTTTCAAATGCATAATTGAAAGAACCATAACTTTCACCTCTACCATTATCCCAATCTCTATGTAAAATTCTTATAATTCCATTTTTTATTTTTTGTCCATTCAGTTCGTTTAAGAATTTTTTACCAACATCATGACCGAAATCATGATTAACTATAATTAAATCACATTCTCCAGCTCCGTTTTCTAATTCTCTTTCTAAAGTTATAGTGTCCTCAATCATATCGATTGCATCTTGTCCTGTTAGTGAATGTTGATTCACTCCACCATGTCCTCTTCTAGGACCAAAATAAGTTGCAACTACTCTACAATTTTTCATATAATATCTCCTTACTTATTTCTTTATTAAATTCATTAATTTTATCATATTTAAATGCTTCTTTAATAACTAATTCTTTGTTAAATTCTAATTCAATTTTGTACTCACTTATAATGTCATCTACATTAAATCCCATAAATTTAGACAATCTTGGTAATAAATAACCTAAAGCTATTCCGTGAGATATATTATAATTACCTGTTAATGGATAAGACAATGAATGTAATAAATTCGTTCCAGCTATTTCTATAGCTTTTCCTGCCACATCACCAGCTTTTATCAAACCAAAATTACTTTTGTCATTTCTTAATATTTGTAAAGCTTCTTCACAATATTCAATACTTTCTTTTGTAGCCTTTATAGAAGACATACTATCGAGACAATGACTAACAACGTCACAAGTTGTACTCATAATTACTTCTTTTGATAACTCCTCTAAAAATAAAGCATTTATTATAACATCACTTGGTAACATTCTTTTTAAACTACATTTTTTATTTCCGTCCCAATAGACTGACCAAGATGTTGACGATGAACCTGCAGCTGTTGTTGGATAACATCTAATTGGATTCTTTGATAATATCTTTGCTGTATCTATTACAGCACCACCACCAATAGCTACAACATTTTCTTCTGTTCCAACTTCTTTTAAAATATCTTTAGTTGGTGCTGATGTAACCACCCTTACCCTTTTATAACCAGGTAAAAACTTTCTTGTAGATTTAGAACATACTAACAATGGATTCAAAATAACTCCTTAATTTGTTTTGTATTAGTTTCACAATCTAATTCAACTCTATCTGTTTTACCATCGTTGCTAATTTCTATTATTTCTGTTATACCTGAATACCAATTTTCCAAATAAGAACATTTGTATTTACCAACAGATTCGTGACAACCATTATCTAAAACATAAACAAATAAATTATTTAATTTTTCATCCCTAATCGTGTGTGTTATACCTAAGTGCATGAGTAAAGCCCCATCTCCACTTAACACAACAATATCTTTATCTGTATTCATAGCCATACCCAAACCAATACATGGAGCCATTCCCATACTACCCTGCATATAAAATATATTTTTATTATTAGGATATTCATTATAAACTGCTCTTGATATATAACCTGTGTTAGTTACATAAACTGCATCTCCGTGTTTATCAAATATTTTATTTATAGCTTCTTTTCTACTTAACATTATTATTACCCTTCACTATAATATACGGCGAATAATCCATTAAAACAAGCATTTTCTCATCTATTTCACCCATAACTTTATGTTGTGGTAAAGTATGTCTATGGCCTATAACTAATAATGGTCTTACATTATGTGGTATACATAAACTTGTAATTGGATTTATAATATTTCCCAAACCTGAATTTTGTAGATAAACACAAGATTTCATACCAGCCAATTCAGCACCAACTGCAATACCAATAGCTTGTCCTTCATTTGTTGCAGTTACATGTTTCACATCACTTTCAATTATTTCATTAATAAATGATTTTAATCCACTATCTGGAACACCCGTGAAAAAATTATATCCATCATCTAACAATTGTTGTAACTTAATCATTTGGTATTAACTCCAATACTTGTTTAATTGGTAAACATTTATCATTTGCTTCATAAGACCTTTTATTTTGTAATATTGAAGTTGCAGTATCAACCATTGATGGATATGCACTTCTTAGTAAATGATTTGCGTATATAACTACATTAACTCCAATATCAGTTAATTGTTTTTCTGTAACTTTATTATAGGTAGATGGTACAACTACTAAAGGTACTCTTTTTTTAAATTTATTATATTTCTCACAAAATGAAATTATCTCGTCTGGTGTTTTACTTTTACTATGAATCATTATACCATCTGCACCAGCTTTTATGTAAGCTTCAGCTCTTTCAATAGCATCTTCTAAACCATTACCAAGTATAAAACTTTCTATTCTAGCCATTATCATAAAATCTTTTGTCACTAATGATTTTTTACCTTCTGATATTTTATAACTAAAATCCTCTATACTATCTTGTAATTGATTTGATGTATCTTCAAATAATGAATTTCTTTTGTTACCAATTTTATCTTCAATTATTACAGCTGACACACCAAGTCTTTCTAAACTTCTAACCATAGGTTTGAAGTGTTCAACCAATCCACCATTATCTAAATCTACAATCATTGGTTTTGTAGTTACATCAAATATCTCACCCAATGTTTGACTTACTGTAGTTATGTCAACATATTGAGTATCAGGTTTTCCTTTAGATGCTGAGTGAGTCAAACTACTTAACCACATTCCATCAAATTCATCATTACCACATTTAGTTTTTTCTGTTATTAATCCTGTTAATCCATTATGTGATTCTAAAATCCTAACTATTGGTTTTGACTCTATCAACCTTTTTAACATTTTTCTTCTAATATCAGAAGTAGTACCAATCTCTTTCAAGTGATTATGTAATTTTGTTGATGATACATCTTTTGTGTATGGTACATCTATAACTTTACCACCCCATTGATTTAGCTTATCGATAACTTGTTGTCTTACTTGTTTTTGAACACCAATTTTCCAATCATCCCCATGAACAACATAGTCTGGTTTCAATTCTTCAAGATTAGGAATATAATCAAGTGTGTCTTGAGGTATAACTTTATCAACACCTTTTATATTTTCAACTACAATCTTTCTTTGTTCATAATTTAATGCTGGTAGTCTTTTATAACTAGCTATAGCAGAATCAGTTAGTAATCCTATTGTTACTTCTCCGTACTTTTTTGCATTATTAATAATATTTAAATGTCCGTGATGGATTAAATCAGCACACATTCCTACATAAACTTTTTTCATAATAAATTCTCCAAAGTATCTACAAATTTTTTTGAAGAAGTTTTTTGATAATCACATAGTATTTTAGAATATTTTAATCTTTCTCTTTCTAAATGTTTAGGGTTATTTTTATATATCGTTATAGCTTCTTGAATTTCTTCTTCATCATAAACTCTAATAACTGCCTCATCAGCTTTTGCGGATATATGTTCATTGTCAAAATCTCTCCACTTTTTATCACCTATCAAAATAGTTGGTATATTTAAAATTATAGCTTCCAAACCAATTGAAGAATAATCTGAAATAACTATTGATGATTTTTTAAAACTATCATGTAAACTCAATTGATTATCAGTAAAGGCTGGATGTCCTCTAACTATTACATCATACATATTATTAGTTAATTTTTTAATATCTACCTTATTACCGGAATAAACATTTGGTTTACCTGAATGTGTAGGTGCAAACAAAATACTTCCACCCTCTATAATATCGAATAATGTATCTAATTTAGGCATACCAACATTAAAAGTTGGTAACCCATACATTTCACTATGCCATTCTTTCCACTCATCTGAAAAAGTAAATATGTAATCACAATTGTTGGTTAAATCATTTAAAAAAGAATCTTCTATATAAAATTTGTTTTGTGGAACAACTGGTAATGCATGATTAATCCACACACCTTTACCACCTAAATTATTAGAATTTTCATCAGGTTGAATAGTAAAGTCAGCATCGTGATGATACTCATTTGATGTTTCAATAATAGATGTGTGTCCTCTTTTTAATAACTCATTATGAATATTTAAACAATATTGCTTATGGAAATCATATATAGAACAATTGTGTATCACTTTCATTTTAACCCTCTACTTCCGCATCTATGAAAATACCCCTTAGACTAACAGGATTTATGCTAACCATTTCAACATCAGGATAATATTCAGTTATAAATTTCTTATATTCTTTCCACCAATACATTAAATGTCCATCACCCTCTTGAGCACAACCAGGGTCTGCCCAACCACCATCACAACCAACTAAGTATATTTTTTTAATTCCAGTATATAAAAGAAATTGTACAGCCGGAAAAACAATACTATGCCCTAATGTAGCATACTCCTCTAAATCATTTGAAAATGTTTCCAAATTGTTTTCAAATGGTATAGCACCTAACTCTCTAGACCTTTCAGGTGTTATATTCCCCCTACCAATCTCACCATGAGATTTACCATCCTCATAAGCTGATGTTAACTTTATCATATTTTTAAATCTATCATCAAAACAAAGAGAATCCATATCTTCAGCTTTGTCTCTACCCTCTTTTCTCACAAAATATTCACTACCAAAAAACCAATAATTAAATTCTTCTATTTCCTCTGATGTATTATGATTGTATATAGCATTAACTCCAGCCTTTATACAATCTTGACTCCCCTCAAAAGGTTCATATTTTTTTCTAGTAGGGCCACTAGCAAATAAAATAGCTGATTTACCTTCATGTATTCCTTTGAATTTACCAATACCATTTTTTTTATTAAATTTAGATTTAAGACCATTAATTTTCATTTATTCTCCCCTTGTATATTCAAAAATATATTCAGAATTTGCATATTCATTACTTAAATAAGTTATGGAATTATTACCAAATAGTTTAGCTACTTTATAACCAAACATATTCAAAGATATATTACCCCAACCTTGAGACTTATCCAAATCTTCATAAGGACAATTAGCTACTTCAAATCCACCAATGTCTTTTAATGTAGAAGCTTCTATACATATAAAACTTCCCCTAATAGTTCTATGTTCAAATGCTTCATCAAATATATGTTTATTTTCATCCCTCACCTCTTCAATCCATGTAGTTTTATTAGCCCACGGCATTATGTCCTCAGGATAATCTTTATTTCCAGGACTTATAAACTCTTGTGGGTTCATATAAAAACCATAATTAGCACCATTACCAACAACTCTATGGTATCTTAATTTCTGTAAACAAATATTTAGAAAATTCCAATCTTTAATTAACAAATCATCATTCATAAAAAATAATACATCATTATTATCAAAAGTTAAATGTTCATATGCTTGTTGGTAACCACCCCACTCCAGTCCTTTATTCTCAAATAACTTCCATTCAAAATTATCTTTTATAATCTTTGGTGGCTCTTTGTGACAAGCGTAAAATACATCAACAAATTCTTTATTTTCTTTTTGTAATTGTACCAACCCATCAATTAAATCAGGATATTTTTCATAATACCATCCTAAAACTACAAATTTAAATTTAACATTTTCAGGTTTTTTCTTATGAAGTAAACCTAATACCATTGGTGTGTTTTCATCAAAAACCCAATCATCACCATAACTACATTTTTCTTTTGATGTGAAATCAATGTATTCTATTTTACCATAGTGGTTTTCAAATGCATTTTGTAACCAATTTTTCTTGAACCCCTCTTTATGAATTATCATTGTTGAATCTGGAAGTTTATCTAACAATATCTCATCAGCACCTTCACTAATCCAAAAATAATAAACATCAGCTTTTGGTATATCTTCTATCTTCAAATCACCACCTGCATAATATGGGTGATTTTTGGGATAAATCTCTACATATTTTTTAATTATTTCTACATTATCCATTTCATTATCAAGTTTATCTAACGCTGGGAAATACTCTGGTGTTCTCTCAACACCATAAGCTTTTTTAGCATACTTTGCAAATATTCTAAGTAAATCACCTTCACCACAACCTATTTCACAAAACACTTTGTCTTTCACATAGTTTTTTAAAATTTCTGGTATCTCTATAGGACTTCTATCTGGTCTTTCCATTACAAGTTTCTCCTAACTTTATTAATAATATAGTTAATATCATTTTCTTTTAAATCCTCATTCATTGGTAAACTAACAGTTCTTGATTGTAGTTTTTCAGACTTAGGACAATTAATTTTTCTATCATCATTGTAAACAGAACTTAGATGAAGTGCAGAATAATGAATCCCACAAACTATGTTGTTGTCTCTCATTTTGTTAATAAACTTTTGATTATCTGCAACTTCTATTCTGTATAGGTGTGAACTTGAATTGTTATAACCTAATTCTGTATTATATATATTAACTAAATTCTGTAAAGACGATATTTTTTCTTCAAATGTTTTAAAATTATTTAAACATATCTGAGCTTGAATAGAGTTCATATACATTTTGTAACCAGGAAATGATATTTTTCTTTCCCAATTATTATTTGCAAAAGACATTCCATTTAACACTGCAGATTTAAACCATCTATATTTTTCATAATCATCTGTGACTATCATTCCACCATCAGAACCACCTAATGGTTTTGTAGGATAAAAACTAAAAAACATCAAGTCTTCAGGATTACATTCTTTTTCAAATTGATTCTCTTCTAACTTTTGAGCTGAATCAACAATCTTGTAATCATCAAATTTATGTAACACATATGAGTTTCCAACCCAATCTACATCATCTATAAAGTTAACTTTGTTACCACTTGTGATTATAGCGTTAGCTACGACAGGTGGTATCATACTTGGTAAATCAACTGTAACATTTTTGTTTAACATAGATAAAAAGATAGCGTTAGTAGCACTATTAATAGAACAAGCATATTTAGCACCAACATAATTAGCTATTGTTTTTTCAAACTTCTCAACTACATTGTCGTGTAACAAATTAGAAAATTTAGAAGTATCTATATTATGATTACTAACTTTAAATAATTGTATCATTTAGTAACTTTTTCATTTTTGAAGTATTCATAGAACAATCTTTGGCCATATTCACATCATCTATGTCATCAAGATATATTTTTCCTGTATCTGGATTTGTATCCTTAACAAAATCGTATACTGATTGTGATTTACCACCAATGTTTATAGTTCCTTTTTCATCTAATAATTTTAAAACAACTTTTGAAGCGTCATCTATATACATTAAACTCTTTTTCATATCAACTAATGCTTTTGGATGTGGAAATGGTCGTTTGTTCATAGACATTCTAAGTATCAAATGGTTATCATATAACTTAACTGCACATTCTCCACCTAATTTACTCCAACCATATTTAGTAAATGGTTTTAAATAGTCATCTTCATTATAATTTCCATCAGTTCCAGGATATACATAATCAGTTGAAAGATAAATTAATTTAACTTCATATTTCATACAAGTTAATACGACATTAGAAGTCCCTATTATATTTGTGGCTACACTCCTATTAGGTTCAGTTTCGTGAATAACCATAGGTCTTGTTAAAGCACCAGCATGAATAAAATAATCAGGGTGTGTTAATGATACCACTTCCTCTAAACTACTAATATCAGTCACATCCATATCTTTTTTATCTGGAGATATAACTTTATAATCAGTGTTATGTTTTTTTAATTGGTTTGCAAACTCACCATTACCACCTGATATTAATATTGTTTTCACTAAAACTCCAAGTTATTATTAAACTTTGCCTTGATTGCAGTTTTTTTATCCTCATCTGTCATCACAGACCAATACATAACACCTAAAGTTTTTCTATCCATACTTTTTGTTATTTCTGGTAATCCGTGCCACGAGTTACTTGAACATTTAAATATGTTTAAAGTATTAAATCTGTATGGTATAGTTGCATGTTCTTTACCATTATGTATTCTTAAATCAAAAGAAGAATCATAATCTTCCGACAAACATAGAATAGCACTATATTCTCTTTTCCAATCTTTTTTTAATCCGTGTGTTGTGGCATCTACATGCATTCCAAGATAACCACCTTCATTATTTGAATTAGGTGTAATCATCATACCACCACCATAATGTGACATATCTGGAAAAGTATTCTCCGTTAAACCAAATACTTCATTTGGATTAAAATGTGTAGCTATATAATCTAAAACAACTAAAGCTGCGGGTGGAACATTTTCTCTTCCTAATTTAGAACAAAATTGAATTTGATTATCTTCACCACCACCATATCTCACCCAATCTTTAACATCACTAAAACTTTCCGATGCAGCTCTTACCAATGAAGAGTTTGGTATAAAATTATCTATTGATACATGAGGAAATGGTTTATTTATTATTTTCATTAACTATCCTTTTAAATTCATCATAATTTTCTATGTAATCATTTGGGTCATAGTGTGTATTAGATAAAACTAACAAAACTGAATCTTCTGACATGTATCTTTGTTCGTCCCATATCATTTCAGGAATATAAACTGCTTCATTTGGTTTTGATAAAACATACTTTTTTCTTTTTTTACCATCATCACACATAACTTCTATTTTACCACTCAAACATATTAAAAGTTGTTTAGTTTTATAATGTGAATGTTTTCCTCTATCATTTTGATTTTTTACACCATATACATAAAAAACTCTTTTTATATCAAATGGAATATCTAATTCAGATTCAATTGGGATTAAGTTTCCATCACATGCTATAATAGTTTTTAATTTTAAAAATTTAACATCATGTATTTTTGGACTCACTTGTTCTCTGTCTCCCAATTTTCTCCAAAGTCACCTACTTCAGCCCTAATCTCATCATCAACATTATATTTATGTGTTAGATAATAACATAATATTGAGCCTGGTTCTAAAGCTTTGTATCCGTGATAAACACCAGGAACCATCTCTATAACTCTTGGATTTTTATCTGATAGATATTCCCATTTTACTTTTATAGAACCATCTTCTTGTGGTATACCCATACCAACTTTAAACGAACCTTTTAAACAAGTCCAATAATCAGATTGTATATTATGTTTGTGCCAAGCTACAATATGTTCGGTAGAATTTACATATGAAACATTTATTTGGCCATCTAATACATCAAACACATCAAATAATCTTTGTGCTCTATCATCTTCGTGATAATACATTTCTATCTCCTATGAAAACATCATCACTTGTGGAACGTGAGTGATAAACTTACCACCCCTTGACAAATAATCTGTTTCTTTATTCATTATTTCTGTTCTAAAATTCCAAGCACCTAAGTAAGCTACATCAACTGATTCATTAAACCCATCATCAGGTGATACTATTGGTATGTGAGTACCAGGTTGATATTTACCTATCTTACTTGGTGTTGTATCTGTAATATATTCCACTAAAGATTCATCAATACCACAATAGTTAAATACAGTGGTTACTTTTGAAGCTGCCCCATAAGCTACAACTTTTTTACCATCTTGTTTTAATTTCTTTAGAATAGATACTAAATCTTCTTTTGACTTTTTAACTCTATCTGAAAATATTTGGTATGTTTTAAAATCATTTAATCCAAATTCATTTTCTTTTGATAAATTATATCCAACTGAAGATTCAATCTCTTGATACCTATTAGATATAGCTTTAACATAGATTCTGTTAGAACCACCATGTACACTTAAATTATCAACTCTAAAAATTTCTAATCCATTTTTTGTTAAGATGTTTTGTAGTGCAGTTACTGAGAAGATATGTGCGTGTTCATCATATAATTGGTCATATGAACCTCTTTCCATCATAAATATTAATGATGGGTCTTCAAACACAAAAATACCATCTTCAGATAATAGATTTCTTACGGCTTTAAATGTATCATCTAAATCATGTATATGACATATACAATTAGCTGCATATATTAAATCCATAGTTCCATGTTCTTGTTTAATTAATGTTGATAATTTTGATGTCCAAAATTCTGAATAAGTTTTATACTCCATATCATTTGTCATATCTGCAAAGTTTTTACAAGGTTCAACAGCTATAGTTGTACTTGGATTGAAATGTCTAATGAATATACCATCATTTGAACCAATTTCTAAAACATTGCTTGGTCTATATTCTTTTTGTAATCTGTGAGCCAAACGTCCAAAATGGTCTTTCATTGTTTCTGACATTGAAGCGTGATAAGCATAATTTTCATTAAACATTAACTCTGGTGCTACAAATTCATTTAAAGAAACTAATTTAGTATCTTCATCATAAACAGCTTTGAGATTAAATAAAAATTCATCGTCAAATTCACCTTTATTTAAAAATCCGTTTGCTATTGGTTGTTTTCCTAAATCTAAAAATTCTTTTTTAGTATTCATAAATTCTCCTATTATATTCCTTCATAAAATTTATTCTGTTTTTCTTGTCTATCTATTGTTTTTGGATGATAA
>TARA_R110001592_G_scaffold134142_1_pt1 | contig 21233 bp, 20 predicted proteins | sample TARA_R110001592 | Tara Oceans TARA_R110001592 (sample SAMEA4398387) | marine metagenome | biome: Polar Biome; feature: [SRF] surface water layer (ENVO:00010504); material: water (ENVO:00002006), including particulate matter (ENVO:01000060) such as... | depth 5 m | reverse complement strand
ATCAAACTTTGGCCGCGTTGGGAAGGGGCTATTTTTCGAGGTGGCCATATGTCATGAGCATCGAGTATGTCATCCAGCTCGGCCCAAAAGATATGCCCAAGTCTTCGGCCATGGAGAATGCGAATCTGGCAAAAAGGATTGATTTCATTAACCCAGAAGGCGGCCTAGCAATTGGCGTGCAGACTCTGTTGGATGAAGTTGATCAATTGGGTTTGACCCCCAGCGAGACTGCTATTGACCTCTTCATCCTTGCTGCCGCGGTTTTCGGCTCAGACACAAGTTATGACCGCGAGCGGCTGACGGAAGATAATTGGACCCGTCAATTTAGACTCTTCGTACCGGTCAGCGAACCGGACAAGTGGAACCACAGTGCCTCGCATTTGAACCAGATGTTACAATTCCTCACCGGAGATTTTTGGGAATTTGTGTTCAGATCACGGCCAAAGAAACATAAATCTTTGGCCAACAAGGCTGACTCAATTCCCCTCACTGATTATGATACGGTCTCTCTATTTTCCGGTGGTCTGGACAGCCTGATTGGGGCAATCGATCTGCTCAACGAAGGTAAGAAACCGCTGCTCGTCAGTCACTACTGGGATGCTCAGGCATCATCGGCACAGAAGCGTATGATGGACGCATTCAAGGTGAAATTCAAAGGTGAACGATACGAAATACTGAGGGCGTCAATTGGGCTATCAAAACATGATCTGCCAAGTGCAGGCAGTGATGGTAATCAGAGGGCAAGGAGCTTTCTCTTCTTCGCGATGGCGGCATTGGTTGCGGATGCGGCGAAGATAAATTCAGTCCTGATTCCTGAGAATGGTTTGATAGCGCTAAATGTGCCAATGGAGCCATTCCGGTTAGGCTCTCACAGCACACGCACTGCGCATCCATTCTTTATCGAATGCGTTACTAAACTGGCGCAGTCGATTGATCTGAATATTGATTTCACCAATCCATTTAAATTCAAAACGAAGGGCGAGATGGTCGCCGAATGCAAAGACCGACCTTTCCTTCAGCAGATAGCGCATGACTCCATGTCGTGTTCCTCACCTGCGAAAGCGCGATGGTCTGGGATGCCACCACAACATTGTGGTTACTGTGTCCCATGCCTTATCCGACGTGCTTCGTTGCAGACTGGTCTCGGTATAGCAGACCAAACAGTATATGGAGTCCCTAGCCTGTCTGGAACTTTTGATTCCAAAACGGCGCAGGGTGAGCATTTACGATCCTTTTTGCTTGCGTCGAAACGATTGCAAAAGAAACCGGAGCTAAGTCGCTTCTTGGTCAGAAAATCAGGCCCATTGGACTCTCCTGACATCAATGCCTTTTCGGACATGTATGCTAGGGGAATGGCCGAGGTCGCAACGCTGCTGACAAATACCAAGGCACGGCATGTCTAAACCTCTGCCGGTCGATTTTCATGTGCACTTAGATCTCTATCCGGACATGGAAAGGGCTTATGCATATTGTGCAGATCGTGAGGCGATCACGTTGGCAGTCACGACCACCCCAAAAGCCTATGAACGCAACCTTGAATTGGCAGATCGCCACCCAAACATCCATGTAGCTTTGGGCCTACATCCTCAATTGATCGCGCAGCGAAGCTCTGAGGTTCAGCTCTTTGAACTTCTCGTTGGTGAAGCGCAATTTATCGGTGAGGTCGGCTTAGATGCCAGCAGGAAACATTATCCTTCCTTCTTCGAACAGGAGCGAGTCTTCGAGCGATTAATGCATATCTGTCACGAGCGTCGAGACAAAGTACTGACGGTTCATAGCGTCCGCTCGGCTGCAAAGGTGTTGGCAACATTGGAGCGATCACGCGTTTACGAAACCTGTAAAGTCGTTTTACATTGGTTCTCGGCCTCGAACTCGGAGATACAGCGCGCAATCTCAATGGGATGTATGTTCTCTGTGAATGAGTCGCATCTGGCGAGCGATGCGGGAAAGCGGCTAGTCTCGTCGGTTCCAGCGAGCTCACTGCTGACAGAGACGGACGGGCCTTTCATTGAAAGAGATGGGACGGTGGTGAAGCCGAGTGATGTCGGTCCAGCTATACGGATGCTTGGTCTTTTGAAGAAGGTAAGTGCATCGCGGATGGCGGCTACCGTTGAACGCAACGCTCGTACATTATTTCCGCTTACGTTACCAAATGCCGTATCAAATGGGCGCTGCCTGACGGCGACCCGCTCTATTCGCTCACGCGAACCAAGCCTGTAGTCTTGGCCCTTCGGGTGACGATCAGGAGCGTGGGATAATGCGCGGGATTTTCTAAGGGCGCACTCTTTCCCGCTTCGCTCCTTGAGGGTGCGGCTTTTTTGTTCTGACCCGCAGGCACTCTCGCCTCTCGACTGACCGGACGCCCGCTGGCCCACAGGCCCGCGCGCAGGACGTCCGGTTGGCATCGCGCCGTGCAAGGGTGCCGTTGTTTTGCCGCGTTGCGGTTGTGGGAGCCTGACCGGCTCCGTTTCCTTTACTGTTGGGAACGCCAAGGGCTTTGCCCTCTCGTTCCCCAAAGCAGAATAGTTACCCCCGTGTGGCGGACGCTGCGCGCCCGCTGGCCCGCGCCAAGGGCAACGATTCAACTTTGCCTCCCCCTCCCATCCTCGCCGGAAGGCAGAGCCGCATGTCGCAAGGCGTTTGCGGCTTTCAGCCCAAAGAGGAGGAAGAAAATGTGTGATTTACAATTAATGTATCGCGAGTGCGGAGCGGAAACGCGGGACGATTATTTGCGCGGTATCGCCAACGAGAACGGCTTGCCGCTGGCCTGTGTGCGCAAGATTGCCGACCAGCTAGGCGAACGTGAGGATTTCGGGGCGTTGGTCCTGATTTGCGAAACCCGCAGGGGGTTCGTCCGATGACCGCCGCCCTCAAGAACAGCGCCGCAGCGCGGGAGCAGACGACGCGGGTTGCCCGATTGAACGACCTTGCACGGCGAGCAATGGGCGTTGCTTGCACCGCCGTTGCCACCGCTGGCTTTCGGTCGCTGCCTGATGCCGACCAGTCATGCGTCCGCGAACTTATCGAAACCTATGACGCTTTCACCGAGGACAACGACCCTCATGGCGAACGTGATTTTGGGTCGATTTACCAGCTTCTCGATGGAAGCTGGACGACCGAGCGTCCGCGAAGCCAGGAAGACGAGCGCGAACGGGTGTTCTGGAAACTCGATTATTACGACCGCAACTTGGAGTTTGCCAGCGAGGACGCTGCCAATCCCGCCGTCACGCGCCGCGTCCTAACCATCATGTTGTCTGATGAATATTGAGCGGGGCCAAAACCATGAAACGCAAAGACCTCCCCACAATCACCCCGCCAGACCCTGACCAGATGATGATCGACGGGGTTGCGCCGGTCAGCACGGGCGAACGACTTGGCTGGCTGGCCGAGCGGCCAATGCAGCCCCGCCGCGCGCAGAAGCCGCTCGACATCGGATTCTGGAATCCGATGCGCGACCAGATCGAGATGTTCTGACCGTGACCGCATCGCCAGCCCTGCATTTTCGCGGCCCGTCCATGTGGGACGGGCCGAGGCCAACTGTTTTGGCATTAGGCCTATAGCGGCGCGTCAGCTTATAACTGCCGCGCGGCTATGCGCAGTGGGCAATTACGGATATTTTTGGATAAAAATACGGATATGCAGTAAATTGTGCCCAACATTGAATGAGCGATTGTAGAGCTGGCCGGAACGACTGCAAGTGGGTTGTTTTCGGACTGGCAGGTTTTGTCCAAAGCTCGTTGAAAACAGCAGTTGGTCCAATTGCTAGCCGCACCAAATGACTAAACTTGGTAGCGCTCACCATTCGAATTTATGATCCCAGTCTCTGCGCAATATGCTGTTTGGAAATGCTGGCAATAGCCGGCTGTCCTAGAAGCGTTAGAATTTGGTTTTGTCGCGCCAAGGCCGCATCCTGAAAATCGCCATCAGTGGGCGTCTCAGGAAAGCTGCGCGCTAGCGTGCAGCAGTAACTTTGCAAATCTCGATATATGTTTGACACCTTGTCGTAATCTACGTCTTGGTTCGTTGTCTTGCTCTTGAGCAGGCGAGCGCGCTCCATCTCGATGAAACAATCGAACTCTATCGTAGCAAGCGCATAGTCATACCAATTGTCCAGCTCGGTCACGATCAAATCCAGATCAATAGCAATCGCTAAATCATCCCTGCCTTCGTTGCAAAAGTTCAGAAATTCCATGATCTTCTTGGTGCTTCCCGCGCATGCCATACCATTGAATGACACAAAGATGCCGTTCTCATCAGCGTAGGAATAGAGCGCCTCTGCCGAAATCGGATTATTCGCCGCAATCGTCTGATCAACATTCTCCATCATGTGTCGGCAAATCATGAAAACGCCGGAGATAAACTGATATTGGCTTGCTAGCGCATTTGAGACTGTAGGTTGCGGCGCGTCCTGCCGGGCAAAGCGCTTTTGATAGGCGATCAGAGCGATGCTTGCCCGCGCAATTATATAAAGATCCCAGATACCAAGTGGTTTCTCGGCACCGACACGCTGCAAATGATACGCCCGCACAGCACCGGTAATCGCCAGTGCTTCATCGAAATTTTGCATCGCAACGCGCAATGCCGACATGTTAATTTGCCTACCGGCGCGTGATCCCGGATATTTGCATATAATGGTCTCAGCCGGCAAATGGTGATTTAGGCTGAAAGGCCGAGTATTTTCCTCCCCAAGCTGCCGCCCGCCTTTGGAATAAAGCGCCGATACACCGTTCCACAGACCGTAATGAAACTCCATATCCGCCGCTTGCCAGGGCTTTGCCAGTAGCGGCCACAAGGTTTTCTTTATTAAGGTTCGCAAGCGTTTATTTCCCAAATTAGGACGACAAGGGTTAATGACCGTGCTATATTCTGCTGAATCGGTAAGCTCAACCAAGAACAAACACATCGCGAATGCGATTCTAAGGGGCAAGGTACAAAAAAACGTGAACGTAGCAATCTTGTCGGCAAATGCCACAGCATCGTTGCAGTCCAGCGCGTCTGGTTTGTCGTGGCAGTGCGATCCGTTAACGCTCGACACGGCTCAAGCGCTCGAGACCGAATGGGACGATCTCGCCACTACAGCGTCCGAGCAGAATATTTTTGCTTATCCTTGGTTTATCATTCCCTCGCTACCCTTGTTGGCCAAGTTTAAGCCAAAACTTCTGGCCGTTCGCGCCGAGGGCTTACTGATCGGTCTGGTCACCCTGCGCGCTGATGCTGGCTATGCGAAACTGCCCGTGCCATTTTGGCGGACGGCAATGCATTATGAGCAATTCCTGGGTACGCCGCTCGTCCGTGCCGGATATGAACACAAATTTGCCGCTGGACTGTGTGAATGGTTAGATCAGGCACCACTTGGCTGCTGCTTTCTCAACTTGGCGATGATGAGCGCAGACAGCAAAGTTGCAAAGGCCATTGCTGACCACTGCCAGCGCGATGCACGGCAATTCCTGGAAACTAACTCTTTCCAGCGAGCAGCAATTGTGCCTGCGCGATCCCGCAGTATGGAGCCTGAACAATTGCTCAGCGCCAGCCGCCGAAAGAGCCTGCGCCGGGCGATGAAAAATCTCTCGAAACAAGGTGCAGTATCGGTCGAAAGGCTGAGCAAAGAGTGTGATCTGGAACTCTGGCTGGCCCACTTTCTTGATATGGAAAACACCGGGTGGAAGCGCGATGATGGCTCGTCCATCCTGTCATGTGCAAACGAAACCGCGCTCTACAAGCAGATTATTTTCACCGCATTCCGTCAAGAAAACCTGCTGTTTTCACGCCTTTGCCTTGATGGCAAACCCATTACCTATACGTTAGACATTGCGGCGGGATCTCAGAGCTATTGTCTTAAGTCCGCAATTGATCAGGACTATCGCAAGTTTTCCCCAGGTGTGCTGATGGAGTTTGAAACGCTCAAATATTATCTGGGACAGGAGCGGTATGCCTGCTCGGACTCCTGCACTTCTCCCAATAACGAGATGCTCAACGATCTATGGCCAGACCACAAACCAATAGCCGATCTATTGATTGGGCGAAGAGGGGTTGTATTCAGTATGATCTTCAAGGCGATCCATGCCATTAAATCGGCAACCAAGCCGGTGGACAGCGAACGCCATGCAAGCTGACCACGACCAGCCAAAAGATAACCATGAAGTTCGACTTCTTTCGCAGCCGAACCCGGAATTGCTTGAGGATATGGTTCGACTATTCGATCAAGGACAAGCTCCACATCACACCGCCTTTCCGGATCACTTTGGCCCTGCCAATGATATTCCAGCGATCACCGGCTATCTGAGGGGGTTCTTCAAACCGCGAAATCCGTTTCGTACCCGTCGCGGTTTCGCCAAGGGCTGGTTTGTCGATGACCAGCTCAGCGGTTATTTGCTCTACTATCTTCAAGAAACATCCAATATTTTTTACGGCAAGACGCGTTGGACCTGTTTCGTCGAGGACATTGTGATTGGTGCTGAAGCGCGGTCACTGGGCGGGGCTTCACAACTTATTACAGCGTTGCTAGCCGAGTTGGAACCGCTTGCTGATTGCGCGATTTCGGCCACCGTTTGGAGCGGGAACGAAGCGTCCGATGCGCTGTTCCGCAAGCATGGCTTTGAAGCGCTCTCGAAATCCTTCTATAGAGTATCGAAATGAAAATTCCGCGCTTTACCTTCTTTGCAAGCATGGCTGGCCTAACGGCTGTGCTTGCGCTTGGCGCGTGCGCGCAAGAGGTTCCTGAAAGCACGATCGCGTTGACCGGCGCATCTCCCCATATGCTGCTGCTCGTCGGTGATCAGGATGAGCAGGATTCTGATTTCATTACCGTTCTGGATGTGGATCCCGGAAGCGAAAAACGTGGGCAACCCATCGGTTCCACTCCGATCGGGTATAAGGCATCGATGGTCCATCATATGGAGTATGAAGCACCGCCCAAGGGTGAGCCGGTTTTCATGAACGGGCATCATCACGAGCTCAGCATGATCGTCGATATTGCGGACCCCGCCAATCCGAGAATTGCAAACACGTTTAAACCACCTGCCGGACTGCGCTATCCGCATGATTATTCTCGCACGGCAAGCGGGACGCGGCTCGTCGGGTTTCTACGCGGCGAAGGGGCGAGTCCCGACCCTGACGAAGCGATGTCCCCCAGCAATCATGGCGGGATTGCAGAATATACGATGGAAGGCGAATTGATCCGCTCGGCATCAGCGGCAGCACCCGGCTATGCCAAAGCCATCCGGCCCTATGCCTTTGCCCAACTGCCCGAAATCGACCGCATCACCGTGACCAGCGCGCCCATGATGGAGCAGAGCTGGGCCGATGTCGTCCAAATCTATCGTTATTCCGATTTCAAGCTGCTCCATACGCTCGATCTGGAGGTTGGTGTCGATCACAAGGGCGCGGCGGTCGACGGGATTAATGGCGCGGGCTTTGGCCAACATGTTTTGGAAGATGGATCGATTTTTCTCAATTCCTATGGCTGCAATTTTTATCACCTGACTGATATCGGAACCGACGACCCGCAGCTCGATCTGGTATTTTCGGTCAAGACGGAGCCAGCCGATAATCCCAAAAAGATCCGCGGAGCCTGCGGTGTTCCGCTGTTGAAGGGGAAATACTGGATTCAACCGATCGGCAAAAACCAACAAGTGGTGGTGCTCGATATCAGCAATCCCAAAACGCCTAAGGAAGTTTTCCGCCTCGACACGGCAGAAGGCTTCGCGCCGCATTGGATGGCGAAAGACCCGCGCGGCAATCGCCTGATTCTCGGAGCTGAGCTGGGCGGCGAACAAGGCTTCTACATGTTGCGTTTTGACGACCAATCAGGCCGGATCGAATATGATCCCGACTTTGCGGATTATCGCAACGATAGCTTTCTCAATATCTTCCGGTCGAAAAGCACCGGCTATATTTCTCTGGACCGTAAAGAATGGCCGCATGGTGCGACCGGAACCGCCTGGGGCCATGCTGCAGTGTTTTTTGACGGCGCCTAGGCAGCTAAGGCAGAAGCCTGCATGAGCATCGCTACGGATTTCTCGATGCGCGTTCGCAGCGCGCTCATCTGGCGGTCAGGCACACAGATCGTTGCCCAGCTCATTTCCTGGGGTAGCACTCTTGCGGTAATCCGAATCCTCGAGCCGGGCGATTACGGCGTGTTCGCGATGACACAGGCTGTGTTGGTTTTCCTTAGTTTTCTAAATGGTTATGGCCTTGCAAGCTCGATTATCCAATCTGAAAAGGTTGATCCCTTGCGGCTTCGTCAAGCCTTTGGCGCCTTGCTGGTGTTGAATGCAGGGATCGCCTTGCTGCAGATTTTGCTCGCGCCGTATGCCGCAGAATATTTCAGGCAGCCGATTATTGCTGATCTGCTGCGCGTTCAGGCGCTGATCTTCCTTGCGACCCCTTTCATCGTCTTGCCCGAGGCGTTGATGGCGCGCAATCTGGAGTTCAAAAAAACTGCTTTGGTCAATCTGTTATCAGCCATTGTAGGTGCGGTCGTAGCATTAACTAGCGCAATGAACGGTCTAGGTGTTTGGACGCTTGTCTATGCAGCTTTGGCGATATTTTGGACACAGGCGATTGGACTGTTTCTGTCCGCAAGAATGTTCATCTGGCCTAGTTTCGATTTTCGCGGTGCCAAACAGATGTTTACCTTCGGCGGGACAGTCTTGCTCGCGCATGTATTCTGGACGATCCAAAGCCAATCGGACATCTTCATCGCCAGTCGGTCATTAAGTATACATGAGCTGGGCCTCTATGCCGAAGCGCTGTTCCTCACGACTATTTTTACGGCGAAATTCGTGCCGCCACTTAACGAAATTGCCTTTCCCGCTTACTCGCGAATTCAGGACGATCCCGGTGCGGTACGCTGGTCCTTTCTTAAGGCGGTGCGCCTCATCATGCTAATCGCCTGTCCGATCTATTTTGGTATGGCTGTGACAGCACAAGAACTGGTGCATGTTGTGCTGGGTAAAAAATGGATCGGCATGGCACCGATTGTCGCTGTGTTGGCGCTGGTTATGCCTCTGATGACTTTGCAAATCCTGTTTGCTCCGGCCAATAATGCATTAGGCCGCCCGCAAATTTCAGCCCGCGTCACGATGTTTGGTGCCGTGGTTATGCCGTTGGCCTTTATGATTGGTGTGAATTTCGGTGTGATGGGGCTGGCCTATGCTTGGGTAGCAGGCTTTCCCTTGTTGACGGTCTTTACCTTCCAGCAATCCTACAAGCATTTGGGTATCAGTGCCGGAGACATTGCTCGCGCCTTGTGGCCAGGACTTTCGACGTCACTGGCGATGGCTGTTATTGTCTATTTGGCAAACAATATCCTGCCTGAGATGCTGATCTACGCTCGGTTAGGAGTTTTACTGGCGATTGGAGGGGCAATCTATCTTGGACTGCTCTATGCCGTTGCACGACCGACATTCGATGAAGTCATCCAATTCATCATGCACCGCAAATCACCCGAGCAACCCCAAGACAGCATATGAAACCGCAAATCGGGCTGGACAACGTCTACATGATGTCCATCCACGCCACTCTTGCGGATACAATGGATTTAAGTCTCGGATGAAAAGGCTCTGATATCGTGGCTATTGCTGATTCGGTATTGAACAAATCGTCTGTTTTCAACGGCATCTCGAATGTATGTGAATGTCCGGAAGTGGGAAGGATTTCGGGCGCCGATAGGCGTACTAAATCCTCTAATGCAGGAACCCGCGTGGGTCATGCGCTACGCTATGGGGATTTCAGATTTCGGTTGGTTTTGCCGAAGGGAGGCTCGGTGGTTTTGGGCTTCATGGCCGGTAACATGATATGCTATTTTCGCTGGATTGTGCGCATCTGTCGGCAGAAGCGGGAACTTTCCCGCTCTGATATTTGGTGTGCGTACAAGCAGGGCCATCGCCGGAAGCGGATACGCAGCGGCGTTATGCAGATACAGGCCGTGCCGGGTCACGAGGCGATCCTCCGGGTTGAGAGGGGCGGTTTTGGCGGCGCGCGTGGTTGCATCCAGCGCTCGAACGTGTCGATGATGACCATGCGTCCACCGCAACAGGGACAAGGTGGATGGACTTCGATTACGTCATCAGCGGTGTCGGGTTCAGGCGGAGGTGCAGCGTCTAGCAACGCGCGGGCGAGTGCGAGACTGTCCTTGCGGGCCGAACTGGCCAGCAACCCATAATGGCGGATACGGTGGAACCCGCTTGGCAGGACGTGGAGCAGGAAGCGGCGGATGAACTCGCCGGCGCTGAGCGTCATGACGCTCAGCCGGTCGGGGCCGTCGCGGCGATAGTCCTTGTAGCGGAAGGTGACGTCCTTCTGGTTGAAGGCAATGAGCCGCCGGTTCGATATGGCAACGCGGTGGGTATAGCGCGCAAGATATGCCAGTACTGCTTCAGGTCCAGCGAACGGCGGCTTGGCATAAACCACCCAGCGCTTCTTTCTGACTGGAGACAGATGGCGCAGGAAAGCTCGCCGGTCGGCAAGCTCCGCATTGGCACCGAAGAAAGCCAGCTTGCCCGCTTCATGCAGCGCCATCAGCCGCGTTATAAATAGCCGCCGGAACAGTGCGCCGAGCACGCGGACCGGCAATAGGAAGGCCGGGCGCGACGATATCCAGCGCGTTCCGTCACGCGAGATGCCGCCGCCTGGCACGATCATATGGATATGGGGATGGTGCGTCATCGCCGATCCCCATGTGTGCAGCACCGCCGTAATGCCAATGCGCGCGCCAAGATGCTGGGGATCAGCGGCAATGGTCAGCATCGTCTGTGATGCGGCCTTGAACAGCAGGTCATAGACGACCGCCTTATTGTGGAAGGCGATGTCGGCAACCTCAGAAGGCAGCGTAAACACGACATGAAAGTAGCCAACCGGCAGCAGGTCGGCCTCGCGTGCCTCCAGCCATGTCCGCGCCGCTGCCCCCTGACACTTGGGACAGTGGCGATTGCGGCAACTGTTATAGGCGATCCGCCAATGCCCGCAGTCGGTGCAGGCTTCGACATGGCCGCCAAGTGCCGCCGTTCGGCAGTTCTGGATCGCCGAGATGATCTTGAGCTGATGCAGGCTGAGATGCCCGGCATGGGCAGCACGGTAAGCTGGGCCTGCGCTACGGAAGATGTCGGCGACCTCAAGCGAGGCTTCCACCTCCTCAGCCGCCGGGCGTCCCAGTTCCTGCCGGACTTTCCATCAGCGCCATCAGCCGGTCGAGCGGGCTGGTGACCGCATGGATCACCCGTGTGGCAACCTTGGTATAAAGAGCGGTTGTTTCAAGCTTGCTGTGGCCCAGCAGGACCTGGATCACGCGGATATCGACATCCTGCTCGAGCAAATGCGTGGCAAAGCTGTGCCTGAGCGTATGCGGACTGACGCGCTTGCGGATCCCGGCTCTCTCGGCAGCTTCATGGACGGCGCGGTGCAGTTGCCGTGTTGATATCGGATCGGTGGGGCTGCGTCCCGGGAACAGCCAGCCATGGGGCAGCATCACGCTGCGCCGCTTACCCTCGCGCCACCAGAGCCGGAGCAGTTCGAGCAGCTGCGGCGAGAGCATCGCATTGCGGTCTCTGCGACCCTTGCCCTGCTCGACGCGGATCAGCATGCGCTTGCTGTCAATGTCGTCGATCTTGAGATGTGCAACCTCTGATACACGCAGGCCTGCACCATAAGCAACGCCCAGCGCCGCCTTATACTTGATACCGGGCGCTGCCTCGAGCAACCGGGCAGCTTCTTCGACGCTCAGCACGTCCGGTAGCTTACGGGGATTACGGGTTATGACCAAGTGCCGCGAAAGATCGGGCCGATGCAGTGTCACGCTAAACAGAAAGCGCAGGCCCGAGACGGTGCTGTTGATCATCGACGCCCCCGCACCGCTCTCATGTTGATGGAGTTGATAACGGCGAAGGTCATCCCCCGTCGCCCTATCAGGAGGGCGACCCAAAAATGCGGCAAAGCGGCGAACATGGCGAATATAATCGATCTGGGTATGCGATCCCAGACCCCGCATCTGCATATCTTCCAGCATGCGCTGACGAAGCGGGGTGATCGGACGGTCGGCGGGTAAATATGTCATGGCAAGTTCCTCGGTTGAAAGGAACTCCATGATCAGAAACCGACTCCGCCCTGCTCAAAGTCGATGAATATAACGCTCCATCCACTTAAGCGCCAATCCCGCGAAGCGGGTTCGTGCATTGGGGCGCAAGCGGAAATTAGGCAACACATCAACACGCAAATCCCGCATTGTGTTTATGGATATTTATGGGTATAAATATGGATATACCTATCAATATTGCCTCATTGGCGATCACGCCACAAATGCTTTCGCTGATTGCCGAGATCGACGAGTTCAAAGGCGCGTGGCGCGCCTTGGGAACGCTTGCGCCTGATCGCCTGTCGGCGCTGCGGCGTGTCGCGACGATTGAAAGTATCGGTTCTTCGACCCGGATTGAAGGAAGCAAGCTATCGGACAGCGATGTTGAGCGGCTGTTGTCCAATATCGAAATTCAACACTTCGCCACCCGCGACGAACAGGAAGTGGCGGGATATGCCGAAGTGATGGAAACTATCTTCGCATCGTTCGATGAGATTGCACCGACCGAAAATCACATCAAGCAACTGCACCGCGACTTGCTGGCGCACAGCAGCAAGGATGCGCGGCATCGCGGCAGCTATAAAACCAACACCAACCATGTCAGCGCGTTCGATGCCGAGGGCAAAGAAATCGGCGTCGTGTTCGAGACGGCAACGCCGTTCGACACGCCGCAATTGATGGTAGAACTGGTCGAATGGGTCAACGAGACGCTGGACCAGAAGCAGCTTCATCCGCTTCTTGTCACCGCGATATTCATCGTCGTCTTTCTCGAAATCCATCCGTTTCAGGATGGCAATGGCCGCTTGTCGCGGGTGCTGACCACCTTGCTCTTGCTGCGCAGCGGCTATGCCTATGTGCCTTATTCCTCGCTCGGAAGCGTGATTGAGGCGAGCAAGGAAGGCTATTATCTGGGCCTGCGCCGTACGCAGGGCACAATTCGCAGCGAAGCGCCCGCATGGGAGCCGTGGATTATCTATTTCCTGCAATCACTCCGGCAGCAGAAATCGCGGCTTGAAGCGAAGATCAAACGCGAACGATTGATGACCCAACGGTTGCCCGAGCTCTCTGTGCAGATTCTCGAACTGGCGAAAGCGCATGGGCGGATCACCAATAGCCAGGTCGTGGAAATGACGGGCGCAAACCGCAACACGGTGAAAAAGCATTTGCAGATGCTGGTATCAGAGAACCATCTTGTCCAGCACGGCAGCGGCAAAGCGACATATTATAGCCGCGTCTGACCGGGCATCGGCATATCAAGTGCCAACGATAAGAATTCACACTCCCCACAAAGCATTCCGACCGCGTATCAGCACCTGTCCTTGATTGACGGAAATTGGCCGCTTGCACCGCCTTAATGCGCGCAAGCAAAAAACCGGCGCATTGCGCCTACGGTTTCCATGAATGGAGCCTCCGTTTTTTGGCTGGCGCGCAGGCGGAGCGCGGCCTTTCTATGTCCGTCAGGACATTTCGCCTGACACTCAATCAGGAGAAAATCAGTGCAGAATATCGTAGAATTTCACATCATCGGACGGCTTGGTAAGATCGACGCCGCCGAGAAAGTCACTCACATCTCGGTTGCCGTCAATTACAATCGCCGTGAAGGCGAAACATGGAAGTCCGATCCGCAATGGCATCGCGTCACCCTGTTCGGCAAATTGCGCGACCGACTCGCCAAAACCACAATCGGTGATCTTGTCCGCATCACCGGGCGCATCGGTCAGTCGAGCTACAAGGTCGAAGGTCAGACCCGCTATTCGGTGGACTTGATCGCGGATGGCTTTGCGATCCTCGCTAAAGCCAAGGGCAAGACCGTCGAAGACGACATGGAGGATTGACCATCTAGCGGGGCGGCATAGCCGCCCCGCTATTGCGGTATCGTCAACGACTGAAAAGTTGGGGAGAGCTGACTGTCTGGTTCTGGATTGGCAAGTGCAGTAACCTGCCGCCCATTCATCAGTTGGACGACGATGGCTACTTCGCCGCCACTCGACAGATATTTAGCCGGGCGAATAGTCAATCTGTAACTTTGCTGGACACGTCGTCCAAATGACCCAAATGCAATTTCGTATCACAAACTATCAACCGCAGGCCAAACATGACTGAGAACGAAATAAGGGATTTGCTATTCAACAACCACAAAGATGATCTTCATACCTTGATCATTCAAATGCGAGAGCCTCTCGCCCTGCCGCAGGATACTTTTCCCAGCATTGCGCAGCTTCTGCAAAATCGAACTGAGACAAAGATCAACGCGATGGTCGAAAATCTCGAAACGCTCCGACTGGACGGGAAAGAGGTTCGGTTGGTTCGAGATAGCGACACTACGACCCGAATTGACCTACTCGGAAGCATCGCAGATTCCGGCGACCTCGTTATCATCGAGCTGAAAAAGTCCGGCCAGACGGAGCGCCAAGCATTCACAGAGCTTTTGGGCTATGCCAATCATTTCTGCACGCTGTTTCCGCCGCTCTCGGAGTCAAGCCTGCAATCAATCCTCATAGCCCCGATGGAAGGAAGGGGCGTTAGGGACGCTTTGGCACAAGAGCTGATTATCAACGAAAAGAACGCCCTCGCCCTCATTCCTAAAATAGTCGGCGAAAAAATTGAGCTTGAAGCGTATTACCCAAGCGAGCTTTATTACCGCTGGGTCGAAAACAATGTCTTAGATGACAGCTCAATGACCGTTGTTACCGCGTCTTTCCCAATAATTGAGGGTTGGATTGATGCGGGGGAGCCGGGCGGTACGCCGCCAGACTACACGCAGAAAGCGTTCAAGACGATGACCGGCTTGGTATCTCAAAGGCTTGAGGCGGCAGGGCTGCATGGGTTCGTTTATGCGCGGCAGTATTGGGCTGAAACCTGCCCAGCCTTTGCATTGCCAAACACTTTAATTCTGTGCGTCGTGAATCCATTTAGCCCACTTCGATCCTCTTCCACGGATGGCAAGGTTTTTGGCGCGTCAGATCAATCCCGTTTGGATGCTGTGCAGGCCATCATCGATCAAGTCCCCTACAATGAATATTGGTTGGACAGTCTTCATTCGGCTTTCATGGGGCAGGCAATCCGGATCATGCAAGATTCATTTAAAGAGTTTTTCATGAGCAAGGATGGTATTGCCGTTCGACCCGAAATCAGCGTGCCTGATTGGTGGGGATTTAAGACTAGCATGATTGAGGCGGTCATTTGCCACAATATGCACATCAGACTTACCGGCCTTCTGCGTACAATCTTGAGCGATTATATGATGCATTGCTACCGAAACGGCATCGATGAAATTTACTTTTCTGATGACCTTCCAAAATTTGGTTACATCGCTCACGATCACTTTCTGGCAGCATGGGAAATTTTGAGCGGGCTATCGTGGACAGAAATAGACCAAGATATTGAGCGCGATGAATGAAGGCCTCAACGCCTTCGGCGTACTACTTCTTCAATTTGCCTCAAAGGCGAACATAGTCCTCCTCCAACTATCAGCGTCCCAACTCCGGCGAATTATGTCCGCTTTTAGGAGTTAGTGCGAGAGTGCTGAACGACCAAAACCTTGTCGGATGTTGCCATTGACCTCACGCAGCATCGAACAGCCCGGTAAATTCCTTGTCCGCGAAGTAGCGCAATTTCTTCACAATCAGCGGGCTTTCGCCGACCCGCATGAGCAACAGCGTATCGGGAGCGAGCTTCATGATTTCATTCGGGTCCATGAGATTGCGGGTGGCGAGATGCTGGGTTTTACTCAATGACCGTTCAGGGTCTTTGAGCATCACGTCCTTTTGGCTTTGCCCGCCTGTTTCATAGCTGATGGTTTCTCGTCCCATCGTCTTTGATAGCATATCGGCGGTGTCATAATCATTGACCCCAAACGCTTGCAGGACACCGGCATTGGACAGGAATGTCCCCGCGCGGGTTCCGTAGAGGCTGCGCAGTTGATGGATGTCCTGCAAAATTGGCCAGAGTTGCAGCCCGTAACCGGCCATCAGACCCATTGCGCGCTCGATAGGTTGCAACCGTCCAAGCGCGGCAAACTCATCGAGCAGGAACAGCACTGGGCGCTCCGGCTTGGCCGATGATCGCGCCATTTCATTGATGGATTGCGCCACCAGCAAGCGCAGCCAACGCGAATAGGTATCGAGCCGGTCAGGCGGCAGAATCAGGAATACCGTCGCCACATCTTCCTTGAGATCAGCAAAGGCAAAATCAGAACCGACCACCACAGCTGCGATGCGCGGACTATCCAGAAAATGCGTATGCCGCTGCGCACCCGACAACACGCCTGCCGCTTCGCGGTGCGACTTGCTCAAATAGCGGTTAGCGGCGCGCGCGATCAATCCGCCCGCGCGGTCGCTGGCCTGCATGACCGTTAGCAACGCCGTGAAGTCATCCGGCGCAAGTGTCAGATAATCCCGAACGCTGGTCAGGTTGCGGTGCGCAGCATCGTCATGGCAAACCACATAGAGGATGATGCCAGTGATCAGCGCTTTGGCCTCTTCGTTCCAATGCGCTTCGGTTTCGGCTTCATCGAACACCAGCGCATCGGCAAGCGTCATCGCATCTTCGGCCAGATCGAGGCTTTTGGCGTCAAGCCGGTCTAGCGGATTATACCGCGCCGTCGGCTGTCCAGAGATACCGAACGGATCGAGGCAATGAACTGGCCCGAACGTCTCGCGCTGGCGCAGCGTCACAAGGGCATTCTCACCCTTGGGATCGATGCACACGACCGACCGATTGGCGGTAAGCAGATTGGGGATGATCGTGCCGACACCTTTGCCGGAGCGGGTCGGGGCGATGGTGATGAGATGGGCTGCGCCATCATAACGGAGCAACCGGCCCGATGTGTCGCGACCAATTAGGAGATCGCCCTTGTTCTTCGCCAGCGCGTTCACATCGCTGCGCGACCCGAACTTCGCCGACCCCAGCGTATCATCGGGGCGGGTAAATCTGACCTTGAGATAGATAGCGCCGATCCACAGCGCGATGCCGCCAATCAGGATTGACCAGAATGCGGTCTGCGTTTTTGGCAACCACCACGCGATAAGCAGCACTCCAGCGAACAGCAGCAACGCGCATCCGTGAAGACGGCTACTCACCAATCAATCCTCGCCACTTGGGGAGGTAGATAATTTCTTGTCTTCTGCCGCTTCGGCTTCGCTATCGAACGCCCGCTTGCCCCGACGCTTCCAAAGCGCCAGCAAGTTCACACCATCATCACCTTGTCCACGGCTAGCAAGTTCAAGCATCGCGCCGTAAAGGGTGGCACGGTCATCATCGGCCAGTTCGACCAAGCCTGATTTCTGGACGAGGCCGCCCAGTTCGATCAGATGCCTTGTTCGTTCCCGTCGCTGCACCACCCACTCCCTCGTATCATATCGCCGCTGTCCAGCTTCAACCCGCCGCTTCGCCGCGAGGTTTCTAGTAAGCGCTTTATTGGTTATTGCCAGCTTTCGGGCGACCTTTGCGCCCGCGCTTTCCGAGAAAGGTCGCACCATCGGCGCGCCAGCTCTCCTTTACGGAATTATCTTTGGCTTGGCTCACGCCTTGCCGGAGCATTCCGGCGATCACTTCAAGGTCAAGTGTGTCAGCACCGGTGGCCACCACCAGTGCGCCAAGCTGCTCGACTTTGCGCGCCTTGAGCTTCTTCGCCTTATCTGCGAGCGCTTTTAATTCAGCATCATAGTCCCGGACTTTACGCATTGCGTCTCTCCGTATATTGCCGTTTAGACTCGCAATATATGCGAAAACCGTCTTTCAGACAAATGCTTCATGAAATCCAAGAGCTAAGTCACATCATAATTGCGTAAGTAATTTTGAGTGCGCGCTTATACGTTGTTGCCAACGTCGCTTAAAAGTGAGAGATTGCTTAGCGTAATGGCAATCTACCATTTCTCTGCAAAAGTCGTGAGCCGTGCGGGCGGATCAAGCGCGGTTGCCTCGGCTGCTTACCGCGCCGCTGAACGCCTTACTGACGAGCGGCTTGGGCGCGATCATGACTTCACTAACAAGGCCGGTGTCGTCCATTCTGAAATCATGCTCCCAGAGGGTGCGCCGGAGCGACTCGGCGACCGCGAGACGCTGTGGAACGCGGTCGAAGCGGGCGAGGTTCGCAAGGATGCGCAGCTTGCCCGCGATGTCGAATTTGCGATTCCACGCGAGATGAACGAGGCTGATGGCACTCAATTGGCCCGCGATTTTGTCGCACGGGAATTTGTCGCGCGCGGTATGATTGCCGACCTCAATGTTCATTGGGACAAGGCCGCTGATGGCAGTCCCAAACCCCATGCCCATGTCATGCTGTCGATGCGCGAAGTTGGACCGGACGGCTTTGGCCAGAAGGAGCGCGACTGGAACAGCAGAGAGCTTTTGGGCAGTTGGCGCGAGAGCTGGGCTGATCATGTAAACACCCGTATGGCCGAACTGGGTATTGATGCCCGCGTCGATCACCGGACATTGGAAGCGCAGGGCATTCCACTGGAACCGCAGCACAAGATTGGTGCAGCGGGATCGCGGCGCGCCATCCACGGCGAGGACGCCGAGCGCGCCGACGATCATATGCGGATCGCGCGCGAGAATGGCGACAAGATTATCGCCGATCCGGCGATTGCGCTCAATGCCATCACTCATATGCAAGCGACGTTTACCAAGCGCGATCTAGCCCAGTTCGCATTCCGGCATAGCGACGGCAAGGATCAGTTCGATGCGGTCATGGCATCGGTGCGCGGTTCACCCGAACTTGTCGCACTGGGCAAGGATGGCAAAGATCAAGACCGGTTTACCAGCGCCGATATGATTGCGGTGGAAGAACGGCTTGGGTTGTCGGCTTCGATGCTGGTGACGAACGAGCAGCACGGCGTTGCGGACCAAAACCGTCACGCGGCGCTTGATGGTGCAGCCGAGCGCGGGATGATTTTATCAGGCGAGCAGCGCGATGCGTTCGATCATGTCACCGGCCATCGCGGCCTTTCCTCGGTTGTTGGTTATGCCGGGAGCGGCAAGTCGGCGATGCTAGGTGTTGCCCGCGATGCTTGGGAGCGGGAAGGCTATAATGTGCGCGGCGCTTCGCTCTCTGGCATTGCCGCAGAAAATCTTGAAGCCGGTTCGGGCATTACGTCACGGACGATTGCAAGTCTGGAATATCAGTGGAAGCATGGCCGCGAGCAGTTGAGCGAACGCGATGTTCTGGTCATCGACGAAGCGGGCCTGACCGGAACCCGCCAGATGGAGCGCGTTTTATCATCGGCGCGTGATGTGGGCGCTAAGGTCGTGCTGGTTGGTGATCCCGAACAATTGCAGGCGATTGAAGCGGGGGCTGCATTCCGATCGCTCGCCGAAGCCCACGGCGCGGTTGAGATCTCCGAGATTCGCCGTCAGCGCGACGATTGGCAGCGCGGTGCGACACGAGCACTCGCCACCGGAAGGACTGGCGAAGCGATCCATGCTTATGGCGAGAAAGGCATGGTAAATAGCGCCGAGACACGCGAGGATGCGCGCGCCGATCTTGTCGAGGGCTGGAATGAAGCGCGCACCAGTGACCCAAGCAAAAGCCGGATCATCCTTACCCATACCAATGCCGAGGTGCGCGACCTCAATATCGCCGCCCGCGAGAAGCTGCGCAGTCATGGCGAACTGGGAAATGACGTGGATGTGACCACCGAACGTGGCAGCCGCGATTTTGCCAGCGGCGACCGAATGATGTTCCTGCGCAACGAACGCGGCATAGGAGTCAAGAACGGGACGCTTGGCACCGTTGAAGCCGTCTCGCCCGGACACATGGCCGTGCGCACCGATGACGGGCGCAGCGTTGCGTTTGATCTTAAAGACTATGCGCATATCGATCATGGCTATGCCGCCACCTTCCACAAATCGCAGGGCGTGACGGTCGATCAGGCGCATATATTGGCAACACCGGGGATGGATCGGCATTCGGCCTATGTTGGCCTGACGCGCCACCGTGACGAGGTGCAACTCCATTATGGCCGCGATGATTTTGCCGATCAGAGCAAGCTGGTCCGCACCCTGTCGCGGGAACGGGCTAAGGACATGGCGGGCGATTATCCGCTGCCCGACGCGGCAGCGCGCGGTTTTGCCGAACGGCGCGACTTCCGGTTTGGCGAAATGGCCCGCGATATGGTCGTCAAGGCGCGTACCTTGATAGCTGACCCTGACCGGATTGAAGCGTTGCGGGGCCGTCTTGATAAGGCACTGGGGCGCGAGCCGTCGGTAGCACCGGAAGCCACGAATAAGGAGCCGGAGAAATATCCCGATGCCAATTCTGCCGCGTCCCGCCTACACGCCCGCATGGCCGAACTGGGCAAACAGGTGCGTAAGGATGATGAGCGGGATCGGGACCGGACGAAAGATCGAGACCGCGACCGTGGAGGGCAAGGACGATGAGTGACGAACAGGACGACCCGCTATTGGGGCTGTTGACCGATATTGCCGAAGGTGTGGCAAAGCTAACCGAGCGAGTTGATGCGATGGAGGCCAATGCAGCGGCGCATCAGGAGAAGGTCAACGAGGCGCTTGCCACCATCGCTGAAATCGCCACCCGCACATATTATGCCAGCAAACCGACCAGCGCCTTGCCGAATGATGTTATCAACGCGAACATCATGAATCCCATGATCGAAAGATGGCCGCTCGAATGGACAACAACGTTTCCGTCGTCGGAATTTAAGCTGCTCAAGGAGTTAGGATCACTGAGCGTTTCAGAAATAGAGGCGCAACTTAGACAGCGGGCAACTATCGCAGAGGATGCAACCAACGCCCAGCGCATTCGCCACGCGCGAGCATTGGTGATGCTGAAAGAAGAAATGGACAGGCGCTTCAAAGCCCATGAACAAAGCGAAGAGCGTGATGCACCGGGGCGGAGTCGATAACAGACATAGTGCTAGAAAACTGCTGCCTTAGAGTGCGCCACTGCCAGTCGATTGGCCAAGGAAGGTTGGGACGCTTGTTTTTAGGACCAGTGATCCTTTTGCTAAAGCAGTCATATTCGTTAAACCTGTGTTTGGCGGCGGCTGTGAAGGAGGATGCCGACCGGAATGCAGATGGCGATCAGGCCAATCATATAAACGCCGCTGATCGGATCGGCGGCAATGAAGGCAATCAGCAGCAACACGCTGATCACAAGTGCCAGCGCTGGCAGGATCGGATAACCGACCGCGCGGAACGG
>TARA_R110001592_G_scaffold27741_11_pt1 | contig 21245 bp, 15 predicted proteins | sample TARA_R110001592 | Tara Oceans TARA_R110001592 (sample SAMEA4398387) | marine metagenome | biome: Polar Biome; feature: [SRF] surface water layer (ENVO:00010504); material: water (ENVO:00002006), including particulate matter (ENVO:01000060) such as... | depth 5 m | reverse complement strand
CCAGCCGATCCAATACAGGGTCTCCCTTCAGGAAGTGGAAGACGACGCGAAACGGGCCGCCTGGTTGAAGGGGAAACCAGTCTCGTTCCAGAAAGCGAATGCCAGTTCGATAAGCAATCTGGATCAGACAGGTCGCGGAAAACTGACGCAAGTGGGAACGAGCGGTAAAACTATTTTGACACTCGTCAATATGACAGCCGAACTGATTGTGGAACCTGGTTTCGACAATACACGGGTCGTTTCGCTGAAACAGATTCCCGATACCGAAAAAACAGAGATGATCGACTCCTCGGGAAAGAAAGCCATCGTCAGCAAAGCAACCGTCACACTGAGCGACGGCGTTCCTTTACTGACCTTTCAGACCGAAGCTGCGAAACCGACTGGCTATCAGAGGCTGAGCGGTCGTGCCGTCGACAAAGCGGGGAATCCACTCGCTGATGTGCGGGTCGGCGTGATCGAAGGCTTAAAGGGGGGAGGTAGTGGCGAAACGGGCGAAGAAACCCAGACCACTGATGATGGAACATTCTCTGTAAAACTGCCGATATATGATAACCAGGTATTTCAAAATCAGCAGTATTCAGTCACGCTGACAAAAGACGGATTTGCCGGTACGGATTCAGAAATCGTAGAAGCTAATAAGGACTTTGCCCCTATCAACTTTAAAAACCTTACACTTCAGCCGGGACACACCATTCCAGTCCTTGTTCTCGATGAACAGAAACAGCCCCTGCCGGGAGCAATCCTGGAACCCGTTAACGATTACGCTTTGAGACGTCAGATCACCCGAACCGATGCCACAGGAAAAGCCGTCTTAAAAAACCTGCCGAGTGGTGTGATTCGACTCTCTGTCCGCTGGGGTACGAAAATCAAAGAGACCAACCTGGTGATCAGTAAAAACCCGTCTAAAAATAGAGAAGTGACAATTCATGTTAATGAGTTCGTCCCCTCATCTACATCCAGGGTAGAAAAACAGAAACCACTGGCGGTTGGCCAGCAGGCTCCGGAATGGGAGATCGTGGCATGGTCTGATGGACGAACCCGCAAACTCTCCGACCTTCGCGGTCAGGTGGTGGTACTTGATTTCTGGGGTCTCCGTTGCAGTGGTTGCGTCGCTTCCATTCCCGCGCAGAAACGACTTGCCAGGAAATACAAAGAGCAGGGTGTCGTCTTCCTGGGAATCCATACTGCAGATGGAGAACTGAGCCAGATCAAAAAGCTGCTCCAGAGCGAGCAGTGGACGACGCCCACGGGAATCGATCGGGGCACTTCCATTCTGGATAATGCGACAGGCAAGAAATATGGAATCCAGGGATATCCGGCACTAATTGTCATTAACCCGGAAGGCCAGATTACATTTCGCAGCGATGTCAATCCCCCGGGGGATCGCGGAGTTTTTATGAAAACCCTGGCAGAAGCAAGTGACGTGAAATGGCCGCCCGCCGAGAATGCAACTCAAACTGAGATGATAGAAATCATGAATCAGCTTCAATTCACATTGATCAGTCGGGAAATTGAACATGTGCTGAATGCGAAACAATAAGAGTGTCTCTGATTGCGGATAGTATGTGCGTTTTTCACATTCCACTTTGAATTTCACTTGCGCGGAATCAGTGTTTCTTCAGAGCCACCCGGCTGATTTTCAGTTGGATTTCTCAGTCTTTGTAATGCAGCGGACAGGACTGGGTCACTGGATTTCGTAAAGTCCGGAGGAGTGGTCTTCACTCTGATATCCGGTTGAACTCCCACGGTATCAAAAGGTTTTCCAGCCGCGTCATAAGCGATCCAGCGGGGAAGATTGACGATGATCCCTGCTCCCGCATCAATCCTCCGTGGATTACCGCTGGATCCTGCAGTCCGGTCTCCCATCGTTGTCACAGTGGGGCATTCTGCCAGCATCAATGCAAATGCTTCTGCAGAACTCATTGTTTTTTCCCCCTGTAACACAATCACCGGTCCCCGGTAATACCAGTCCTGACTGGGAATCAGACGACGCTTTTGCATAGAACCCAGATCATCGTGTTTTGGTCCACTGCGATATTGATGCGTCGCATAAAGACAGGGCTGATCTAAAAAGTATCCTGCCATTTTCTGCCCCAGCGGTTCGGCTCCTCCACCATTCGCACGAATATCCAGAACCAGGCCGCGTGTACCCTGCATCTGTTTCAGAGCAGATTCAAACTGATTTAGAAGAGTCTCTTTCGAGAGGCTGTCGACAGCGATATAACCGATATCATCTTCCGTGCGCCCCCAGCGCATGCCTTTGACCTGGTTGATCTTCCCGATCAGATGTGCTGCCGCAGCCGGGCTGGCATTAAAAAGTCGCTCACGGTTGAACCCTTTCACATAGGTTCTCTCCACCTGGACATAGACATGCAGATCCTTCAAGTGAGCGAGCATCTCACTGAGAATCTCTGCCAGCTCACGGTTGTTTTTCGCAGCAACCGCCCGAGGGCGATACTCCTCGCGCAACTTCTGCCAGTCCACATCTGGTTTAATGACAAACATTGCATACTCGCGATCGAAGGCACTCCAGATTTTGTCAAAGATTTCAGCACCGTCCCCGGTCTTGAACGGGGCAGCGACAGGCAGAGTCCTCTGGCGAAATGCGTCAATATATTGCGCAGTCTGCTGACTGGTATCGATGGCGTAGAACCTGCGGTTCCCTTCTTTGGTTTCGAGATCGAAAATCAGGGACTCTCTCACGGGCACCATCGGCTTCCCTCCCTGATGCCAGCTTGATCGCATTTTATGCCGAGCCAGAGCAACAGCTTGTTCGATCCATTTTGAATCTCCCTGCTTTGTCACAGTGCTGGCACGAAACAGTTCCCCCACGCGTGCCGGATGCAATCGTAACCAGATGCTGGAGACATGCTCCCCTTTGCCTGCATCGGCTGTCACAATTTCTCCTGGTGTTTCAGGAAAAACGGCCGCCCAGAGTACGTTTCTGCCATGACGGCCTAAAACAACCTGTGAGGGTCCAAGCTGGATCTCGAACTTGTCTGTCAGTTTGAATTCGAATGAATCCAGGCTCCAGACATCTTCTTTTGTCGTCGTGGAATCGTATCCGCGAGGCTGCTTCGAATATTCCAGACTGGCAGGATATTTCCGCCCCAGATCTTCAGCAGACGCCATCTTCGATGTCTGCAATAATGAAATCAACGCAGCACATAAGCAGAATACTCTGCCAGTCTGATACATCAGACGAATAATAACACGTCCTGTCATCACGGTCTCCTTCTACCTGGTAGAAAAAGGGGGCGAGATTTTTACAGTGTGCCTGCGCTTTCAATCTATAGCAACTCTCTTCAAGGGCCTGTTGTCGCGGATGCCACCGGCGGTTTCACCTGGGTATTACCCGCGAGGTAGGCAATCAGATCCGCCAGCTGCTCTTCGCTCATTTGATCAAGTTGACCTTCCGGCATCAGGGACAGTTTGGAAGCAGTCATATCGTCGATCTGCTGACGATCGAGCACGAGCAATTCATTCTGAGTCTGCAAGGTCAACTGCTTGTCAGTCTTTCTGACCACGTTTCCGTTCAGGACGCGACCATCGGTGAGTGCGACTACCACCATTTCATAGCCTTTGGGGATGAGGGCAGAGGGGTCTACCATATTCTCCAGCAGATAATCCATATTAGCCCGATTCGCTCCCGTCAGATCAGGGCCAATCTGGCCTCCACTTCCAAACAGTCGATGACATTTCGCACAGGTTTTCTCATACAGAACCCGTCCGTGCACACGATCGGCTTTTGCCAGTCGTTCTGCCGTCAGTAACGCCTTATAGCTCTCGATCTGGGCTCGTTTCTTTTCAGGGGTTTCCCGTGTCTGCCCCCAGACCTGATTCAGTTTCTCAACTACTTCCTTGTCCCGGAAATTTCGGAGCTGACGCACATGAAATGCGGAAACATCTTCCTGGGGAACCTGTTTTTTATCGATGGCATTCAGCAGCAGTAGAACATATTCCTTACGACTGCTGACGGTATCAAGCAGCACCTGTCGTCCTTCATGCTTGATACTGCGGTAGCGCCCCAGCATGCGCTGGATTGTCTGGGGATCGTAAAACCGTGCTAACCCTCGAAATGCCAGTGGCTGAAGTTCCGTCGTATATACCGATTTCTGAATAACAGATAACAGGTCTTTGTCCTGAGAACTGTTTAATAATGTTTCGAATGCCTGGTAACGGCTTTTCATAGGCTGCTCAGAATCCAAAGCAATTTTCTTGAGCGCATCCATCGTCTGCCCATCACCAAACACAACAGATAATTCTGTAATTTGCTTCTGCAAATCTTTGGAATCAGTCCTGGCTGTTGCCTGCTTAAATGCCTGCCAGTTTTCTGGTGCCTCTGCTTTTAAGCGGCCCTGTAAGGCAGCCTGAATCCCTGCTAACAGATCCTGCTGTTTCGCAGTGTCTTTTGTATCAATCGCCTGCTGGATCAGCTGTACCACATACTCTGGATGCTGATCAATGGCCTCTGTCAGGCGTCGTGCCGCCAGTTGGCGCACGAGTGGTCGTGTTGCCTGACTGAGAAACTTTAATGCGGATTGACTGTCCCCCATGACTGCTGGCTCAATTCCATACCAGAGCATCAGTGTGAAATTTCGGTCTTCAGTATCCTGTGGGTTCTGATCAAGGGCAGCGGCAATTTCCCAGCAGTCCTGGGGAGCCAGCGACTGCATTGCCGATGCCAGATAGAGTCGTACGAGTCCGGAAGTTTCGGTGCGTGCTAACCTGGCAAACTGCTTTACCGCCTCTGCAGGAACTTGACCGTCATCAACCAGATAGCGAATCGCCCAGATGCGAACGTGCTCACTGGGATCATCCAACTGTTTCGTCAACCACGCATCATTCACTTGATTCGTACAATAAAGCGTCCACAGAGCACGCAGCCGACGCGAAACCTCTTTCGAAGTATTATAGATTTTTAACAAGTCCGCTTTCGCCTGGCTCCAGTTCTCGGCAGTTCCCGCACGTTCTGTCAGAATCCGGCGGGCATGACGGACATACCAGTCATTGGGATGCAACTGCAGCTTCACAAGTTCACTGTCTGACAACTGATTCAGATTCAGCTTTTCAGGTTGTGGCACATCCCCATAGGCAATTTTGTAGATTCGACCACTGGTACGATGCACGCCATCGTGATCATGACATTCTCCCAGATCCGCCCAGTCAGTGAGATAGACACTGCCATCGGGTCCATATTTTAATTCGGTGCCTCGAAACCAGTCTGAACCGGTCAACAGAAAATCAGGGCGATGGGTTCCGACATATCCGGAACCTTCTCGCTCCAGCGCATCATTATTCACACGATGTCCGTGCGTGTTACACAGGAACAGGGAGTTGCGGTATTTCTGTGGCCAGCTGTCGCCCAGGTAAATCATGCCGCCACAATGACTGTGTCCCCCTCCCAGTTTGCCATGAATGCCGGAGGTATCCCGGGAATCAGTCCATTTTCCTGATGAGCTGTCCCAGTGATCGTGGTCCGCGCACTTCGTCATCAATTCGTAAACATAAGGGTTGGGATCGCTGCCGTGCCCTGACATGCGAATGTAGTGAGAACCGGGAATCATATGCCAGAGATGACCATTCACATTATTCGTGAAAAACATCTGGCCATACTCGTCATAGTCAAAGCCCCAGGGATTGGTCGTACCAGAGCTGACTTCTTCCACTTTATGACTGACTGGGTGATAGCGCCAGATACCACAATGAATCGTAGTGCGATCTGCAGGTACTGTTTCAGGAGTACCAACGAGTGAGGAGTCCGTGATTCCATGACGCCCGTACAACCAGCCATCAGGCCCCCAGGTAAGACCACTCACAATGTTGTGTCGGACGGTTTTATAGTTCCAGCCTTCCAGCAGCACCTGCGGTTTACCATCGGGAACATCATCGTGGTTTTTATCTTCGTAGTAGCGTAATTCGCCGCGGCACAAAGCCCAGACACCATTCGAACCGACGGTCACACTGGTTAAAGGTCCTGGTCCCTGCCAGAAGATTTTCCGTTTGTCCATTTTGCCGTCGCCATTGGAATCTTCCAGAATAACAATCCGGTCTTGATACTGATCATCAAAGGTCCCGCGTTCATAGCTGAAACATTCGGCAACCCAGAGTCGACCACGATCGTCAATCTCAAAACCGATTGGTTGGTGCACGTCAGGTTCGCTGGCAAACACGGTCACTTTGAACCCCTCGGGAACCGTCATGTTTTTCACAGTCTGTTCCGGCGAGGTGGCAATATCTTTGGGATCTTGTGTGTTGCGAATCGGGCTCTCTGCCAGAGAGAAATCGCCCGGTAAACTCAGCATTGAGTAAGAGGCGAGGAGACAGATAAAAAACCGGAGTTGATCGTATAAGCGCATCAATTACCCTCTGAGTCTAATAAAATGGACAGCCGGATATTAATAGATATCACTTATGCTATAGCAGGTTTAGACCAAGAGCAATCAAATCAGGAAAATAGTTTCTACAAAGCAGGACAAAGCGCTGAGGACTTTTTTACTTTTCGAGAGTGTCAAACATCTCACGAAATTTCCCGAGAACTTTTGTCACAGCGGAAGAAAGGGGACCGTTTAACATCGCACCGGAGGCCTGTCGGTGTCCCCCCCCTCCAAATGATTCTGCTACTTTAGAAACATCCCACGCAGTGCGGCTGCGAAAACTGATTTTCACCTGTCGACTGCGCTGTTCAACCGCAATAAACGCTGCCTGGGTTCCCGCAAGTGTAAGGCAGTAATTAACAAGCCCTTCCGTATCAACGGGCGTGGTCCCTGTCGCACTGAAGTCTTCGCAACTGACGATCGTGTACGCCAGCAGCCCATCGAAGTCTGTCTGCACCTGCCCCAGTACTCGCCCCATCAGTCTGAGCTGGGGTAAGTTGTTCTGTTCATACAGCAACTCATAGATCTGATGTGGTTCAGCCCCCGCTTTGATCAGTTCACTGATAATCTGCATGGTATAGGCGGTGGTGGAAGGAAATCGAAACCAACCTGTGTCTGTAGCAATGGCAGCATACAGCAGGGTGGCGATCTCAGGATTCAGACTGCAGTTCAGCGCACGTCCCAGATCGTACACCAGACAGCCAGTGGCAGGGGAGGTCACATCTTTGAATTCTTCCGCCCCCAGAGAATCTGAGCTGACATGGTGATCGATGATCACTTTTTTTGAATCCGTTTTTCGATAGAAATTAGCCAGTCCAGGCAGTTGAGACCAGGCACTGGTATCGAGCACAATGTGCACCTCGGCCCATTCAAACTCAGCCGTTGATACTCCATCTCCTACATAACGGACTTCATGTTCCTGAACCAGAAAATCCATGCTTTTGGGATGAGCAGAAGGGTTGATGACCCGGACTTCTTTCCCCAGTTCCCGGAGAAAACAGGCCAGTGCCAGTTCAGAACCAAGTGCATCAGCGTCCGGCCGGACATGACAGGAAAGCAGAAACTTCTGATGTGCATGAATCAGTTCACAGAGGGGGGCCCAGTTAATCGTACTCATTCATTTTTCCTGCTCTGCGAATTCCGGCTGCATCCAGTGAGTGGTTTCACTTTGTTAACTGGCCATCTTAGCGCATTATTGGAGATCTATCCATTGACTGGCCAGCTTTTTTGCTGATTCGACATCAATCAGAAGTTGCGTTTTAAGCGATTCAGCATCGGCAAATGTTTGAGTTCCCCGCAATTGATCCAGAAACTGAACCTGCAGCTTCTGCCCGTAAATATCTCCAGAGAAACCAATCAAATGTACTTCGACCTTGGTCTCAGCAGACTGAAATGTGGGATTCCCCCCTATATGAATGGCAGCCGGGTACTGTCGACCTGCGATCTCCCCGACTCCACAATACACACCATCTGCGGGAATCAGCGTTTTAATATCGGTAAGATTCGCGGTCGGGAAGCCCAGCATACGCCCCCGCTCGGCACCATGGCCAACCGTTCCCGAAATCTGATAGAGGCGCCCCAGCATTCTGGTCGCCTCTCCGATTTCACCCGCTTGAATGGATTTACGAACCTCAGACGAAGAGATCATGCGCGAACCACAAACGGTTGGTTCAACCACTTTAAAAAACATTCCCGCCTGCTCACACAAATGACCTAATAAAGCAACGTCTCCTGCACGGTTTTTGCCAAAGTAAAAATTGGGGCCTTCCACCATGCCTTTGGCCTGCAGTTGGTCACACAGGACCTGTTGAAAGAATTCTTCCGCGGTCAGATTCAATAACGCACGATCGGTGGGATAAGCAATCACACAATCCACGCCCAGTCCTTGCAGAACCTCCGCGCGTTGTTCAATCGTCATTAACTCTGGGGGAGCATGTTCGGGCCGCAATAGATGAATCGGGTGGGGATCAAAGGTAAAAACAATGGCAGGAATTTTTTGTGTTCGAGCATGCTGAACTAATGTCAGAATCATCAACTGGTGCCCTCGATGCACTCCATCGAAGTTACCAATTGAGACCATGCCTCCCTGACATCCGTCAAAACCTGCTAGTCCTCGTATTAACACCACTTAACCCAACAATTTATTGACTTTATTTAGAAAAACACTCTGGCCGGTACTCAGTTCGGGCTGTATCAGTTGAATCGGCAACAATCCAGAAAATGTAGAGTGATAAGTACCATTAGGCCCACAATATTGCTACTATTAAGCGTAGGGAAAGCAGTTTCCTTCTCCTTCCCCCATAAGCGCTTGAAGGTACGCGCCTGCGAACCTGAAACGCACTTGGTATCACCGACCATTGATGCCATCCAGTAACAGTCACACTTTATTATATCACTGGAGATAACGAAATGGATCAAAGCCCCATCAATCGAAGAGATTTCCTGAAAACCTCAGGAACCACGGCGGTCGCCGCCAGCACGATCGCCGGACTGGCTTCCGCCCCCGCATTGGGAGCCGGCAATAGTAATGAAGCAATTCGCATCGCATTTATCGGCCCTGGTGGTCGTGGATTTGGTGCCCATGTCAAAAAGCTGGTGCAGCTGAAAAAAGATGGCATGAACATCGATCTGGTTGCCGTCGCTGATGTGTATTCAGAACATCGAGACCGCACTGCCAATTATATCAAAAAAGAGCTGGGGAATGACGTCGCTGCCTACGTCGATTACCGCGACATGCTCGAAAAAGAAAAACTGGATGCCGTCTGTATCGGAACTCCCGACCACTGGCATGCCAAGCAGACCATCGACTCCATGAATGCCGGTCTGCATGTCTACTGCGAAAAGCCAATGACCAAGAAAGTCGAAGAGGCTCTGGAAGTCGTCGAAACCTGGAAAAAAACCGGTAAAATCATGCAGGTCGGCGTGCAGTCCACCAGCCTTCCAGTCTGGGATGATGTGCGAGCCCGCCTGCAGGATGGACAACTGGGGAAAGTACTCCAGTTCCAGACCGAATACTTCCGCAACTCTTCCATGGGTCAGTGGCGGTACTATGCTCTGAAAAAAGAGATGAACCCACAGAACATCGACTGGAACCTCTGGCTCGGAACCAAAGAAGGTCTGGCCGAATACCAGCCTTTCGACCGCGCCGTCTACGCACAGTGGCGTCGATTCTGGCCCTTCGGTTCCGGCATGTTTACTGACCTGTTTGTCCACAGAACCACCGCCATGCTCAAAGCAACCGGTCTGCGTTATCCTGGTCGCGTTGTCGGAGCAGGGGGTCTGTACCTGGAATACGATGGTCGCGACGTTCCCGATGTGGCAACGGTTGCTGCTGACTTCAATGAAGGGGTCCAGGGACTGGTCAATGCCACCATGTGTAACCAGGAAACCCGCATCAAACAGATTATCCGCGGGCATAATGGTTCGTTTGTCTTTGGTAACGGCGAAGGGTTCGACGGGTATGATTTCATCCCTGAACGACCACAGGTCACCCGAGACAGTTCTCTGAAACAGCAGCGGATTGATGTCACTCCTATCAAAGACACAACCTATGCTCACTTCAAGAACTGGGTCGAAGCGATGCAGGCCAATGATCAGAGCAAGTGTAACAACCCACCTGATCTGGGTGCGGCAGCGATCGCCGTCGTCAACATGGGATCAAACAGCTATCGTAATGGTAAGGTCTACCACTTCGATGCTGATTCCCATGCCATTACCGAAGGCGACGGCAGCTGGTCGAAAAAATGGGAAGCCATGTCAGAAGCACGGCAGAAACCCAAACACATTCCAGACTGGAAAGCCGGCGACAAAGGAAGTGTGCTGGAGGAACCCAGCTACATGACTCTCGCGGGCCCCTGGGTTGACGGGAAACCCCCGAAAAACAACCCTGACACCAACGCTGGTTAACCCCTGATTCGGACTCTTCCAATCCCGTATTCCTGCCTGGAATACGGGATTTTTTACGAATCATCCATCCGGAATCAAAACTTCACCCCTCTTTTACATTCACGGAAGCTGCTATGAATCGTCTTATCGCAACCCCCCTCGTTCTGCTGGCATATTTAACTGTTTCAGCAGGCATTCAAGCCAGTGAAAAATCGGGATTCACCTGGAAGGATCAGCCGGAAAAAAAAGTGGCCGATCTGTACTTTAACGGAAATCCTGTCCTGCAGTATGTCTATCCCTATGACGACTCATCGAAAGAGAGTTTTCACGATACCTACAAGGTTTTTCACCACGTTTACGGCCCAGGCAGCAAAAAAGTCATCACCAAAGGACCAGGCGGAAAATACACACACCACCGTGGCTTGTATGTCGGCTGGAATAAAACCAAATTTGAAGGCACAGAACTCGATTTCTGGCACTGCAAAAATGGCGCACATCTGCGTCATGAGAAAATGCTGGAAATGAAAGGGGGCCCCAAACAGGGCACGATGACTTCCGAAATTCGCTGGGAAGATGCCAAGGGAAAACCTGTGATTATTGAAACTCGCAAAGTCACAGTCACCCCTGTTGAAGTCGCCAACTCAAAACTCCCTGCCTGGCAGATCGACTGGCAAACGCAACTTGAAAGCAAACGAGGCGAAATTGTTCTGGACGGAGACCGTCAGCACGCCGGATTCCAGTACCGGGCAGCCCAGGACGTCGCAGAATCCAACAACGCCACGTATGTACGTCCCGCGGGATTCCCGCAGCAGCCGGCCCCCTTCCAGGTCTCTGACAAAACTGACCCCAATGGTCACACGAATCTGGGCTGGTTTGCCATGTCTTACGAAATCGACGGAAAACGCTATAACGTAGAATACCTGGAAGACCCCAGCGTCCCTGAACCATCACGTTACTCCGAACGTCCCTACGGTCGCTTTGGTGCCTTTTTTGACACAAAGTTTGATGAAAGCAAACCATTGGAAATGAAGTACCGGGTGATTGTCAGCGAAGGAAAAACTCCGACGCAGGCAGAGGTCCAGAAACATTACGACGAATTTGTCTCTACTTTGAAAAAACAGGACTAAGCATGTCAAAGCAGACAGTCGCCATTATTGGAGCCAGTGCGGACCGACAAAAATACGGAAACAAGTCGGTCCGTGCTCATCTGAAACAGGGTTATGAAGTCTTCCCGATTCATCCGACCGAAACGAGCATTGAAGGTCTAACCGTCTACCCCAGCCTGTCAGAGGTGCCAGTTGCTCACCTGGATCGGATCAGCGTGTATGTTCCACCGCAGATCGGGATCAGTTTACTGGAAGAAATCCAGGCGAAAGGCGCCGACGAAGTCTGGTTTAATCCGGGCAGCGAAAGTCCTGAGTTACTCCGACGGGCCAGCGAACTGGGGTTGGACATCATCCGGGCCTGCAGCATCGTTGACATCGGCGAATCGCCGTCTGCTCATCCGGATTAAAATCAAATTGGGAATCGCGATTGAGCCCCGCTACCGGTTCGTATAGAATCAGAGTAGAGGTGGCATGTTTCCTGTTCAGGAAAACCTTATCAGTCCATTATCCAAAAAGTTTCAACCATGAAAAAGTGTAGAGTCTGTAATAAACCCGCTGTCTACCACCTGACCGAAATTCAAAACGGGCAGGCACAGGCGCTTCATTTCTGTGAAGAACATTTTCAGGAATACATCAGTGGCCAGGCTCCCTCCGATGAATGGGAACCCCAGGACGAGGCAACTCTGATCGAACTCAACTCACAGGACCTGGATCTGGATGAGGAACTGGAGTGTCCGAATTGCGGGATCACGTTCCAGGAATTTCGCAGTGAAGGGCGTCTGGGCTGTCCACATGATTACATTGCGTTCCGCGAACCCCTGATTCAGCTTCTGGAAAATATTCATGGTGCGTGTGAACATATCGGTAAATTTCCCAAGCGGGCACCCACTTCCAGTCAGCAACAGTACAATTTGATTAAGCTCCGCAGGGAGTTGACGGCTGCGGTAGCGGAAGAAAATTACGAAGCCGCCGCCTCCCTCCGCGACCAGATTTCCAAGCTTGAGCAGGAAGAAGAAAACGAGTCATCTGAGACGGATTCTCCAACTGAATAACGCGTACTATCTGTCTCAGACTTTCGGGGAGCGAATGAAGAAATCTTCGAGAATCCCGCTGAAAGTCAGACTTTTTTCTCATCTGCGATTTGTATCAACTACCGGAAATCGTTAGTATTCCCACTGAAAGTTACTCCATCCGGGGATGTGGTGGAATTGGCAGACACGCTAGATTTAGGATCTAGTGCCGCAAGGCGTGCAGGTTCAAGTCCTGTCATCCCCATTTGAATAGCACTGATGCCGGCCTGGTATCAGTGCTTTTTTATTAAGACTGCTTCTTCTCCAGAATTCGTACGACCTGAGCGTAAGTGTCTATTTCGATCAAGTCGCCGGTCTGGATTTTTATCGTTGCTTCTCTCGTGCCAATCAAGGTCGGTTTTTTCAATTCCCGCGCCAGTATCGCAGCATGACAGGCAATGCCGCCATCATCGGTTACAATCGCACCACACTGCTGCAGCAAAGGCATCAATGCCGGATTGGACTGGATCGAAACCAGAACCTCATCAGGCGAGACTGTCAGTCCCAGCGCATCCAGGCTGAGAACCACCCGCGCCCGCCCCTGAAAAATTCCCGGCCACGCGACTTGTCCTGTCAGCTCGTTTTCGTTGGTGCGGACCTGAAGGTTACGCTGCTTCGCCAACCGAGTCAGTAAATATCCGGTCTGAGAAACCAGGTGAAAAGTTTCCTCATCATCAATGACCTGAAAGATGAACCGTTTGCCCTCCCTGATTGCTTCGTATCGGGATTCCAGCAGTTCGCGCGTTACGGTTCCTGATTTCAACTCACTCCACAATATCAATTCGCAGGCGCAATCCGGCTCAGCAAAACCGAGTTGCTCTGCGGTCTGAGAGGCCAGAGGCTGCAGGATCTTTCGTTCAATCACCGGATACAGAGAATGGGAACGAATCTGCTCTGCCAGAGACCGCACTTCAAGGTCATCAATCTGACAGGCTTCAATGTAGATCAGAACCCAGGCAGGAAATACCGTCGTATGCTGGGCGATGTCAGCAAACAGGTCTTCGAGTTCTGCCAGGTTCTCAAATCCACTCAAACCCTGTTCAATGACAGGTGGTGCCTGTGCATAAATTCCAAGCCCATATCGTAAGATGCGGAGAAGTTGCTCACGATCATTCTGAAACAGATCACTGATGCGCTCGAGAAAAGCTTCACTGGAAATTTGAGGATAAAACATATTCATCATTCCGGTTTCATCCTGAATCAGCAACGCTTCATTCAGATGTGCTCCCAGCGTATTGTCCGCGTGTTTCGCATCCATCCAGTAAGGTAGCAGGGAGGCAGCCAGCAGGAAAAAAGGACGACGAACGCAGAATTGCCATCCCTGCGAATCATCAAACAGCCGCTTATTGTATTCCGGCGCCAGGGTCGTGATCGGTCGTGCCTGTAAAACCTGAAAGCCCCCATCCTGTATTGCCCATTCTGTATCAATGGGATGACCGTAGTGCTCGTGTAACTGGTTCAACAGGGCGGAATACTCGGAAACCTGTTCCTGCGTGATTTTCGGTTGTCTGCCTCGACCATCGAGTTCCTGCCAGACTGGTTTCGAGTTACCCTCAGCGATCCACAATGCTTCTTTCTGATCTCCGGTAATTGATTCCAGAATCTGACGGGAACCCCGCTCGACAACAAACTGATCCGGAGTGATACGCCCGGAAACGATCGCTTCCCCCAGCCCCAGGCAGGCTTCAATTAATTGAATTTCAGGTTCCTGAGTAACAGGGTGAACCGAAAACCCGATACCGGAGATCTCACTCTGTACCATCTGTTGCACAACCACAGCCACAGAAATTTCTCCCGTGGAAAATCCATGACACCCGCCATAAGACAACGCTGACTCGCTAAACAGAGACAGCCAGCAGTTCCGGATTTTATCAATAATTTCTTCGGGAGTGACATCCAGAAAGGTCTCCAGTTGTCCCGCCCAGGCACTGGTGGCACTGTCTTCACACGTCGCACTGGATCGGACCGAAACACGTGGCGCTGCTAATTTCTCTGCTGCGATCAGCACCGCTTCACAGATTTCAACAGGCACCTCAACGGCTTCAACACAGGATCGAATGCGCTGATGAGCCTGTGAATAATCGATCTCATTGGATTTCGATGCCTGCATAATTTCAAGCATCGGCCGCTGGAGTTCCGTTGCAGAAAAATAATGTCGGAAGGCAGCGCTTGTTACAACAAAACCAGGGGGAACCGGCGCCCGTGCCCGCATCAATTCTCCCAGGGAAGCTCCTTTCCCTCCCGCTTCAGCTACCAGCGAGGAGTCCAGCTCTGAGAGTTGATAAATAAGACGGTCCATTTTTTCTCCTGATTAAATCAAAGGAAGCCAGTTTCAGGATCACTTACACAGAATCAGTAAAGAAGTAACGAATTTAATTCCCAATGTTAACTCATCCCCGAGTTTTCACGTATCTGATTGCACTTCGAAAATAAACGACTTTGATCACTTCCCCTCATCAGAGACTATGGGCATACGAGTATCCTCTGTCTCATGCGATTTCCGTTGAAACGTTAAGAAAATACCGTTTCCAATGATAGAATCGATTAGTCTGTGTGATGGGCGAACTCTAAACCGTTAGTATACATTACCTTACCAATGAATGTTTTGATTATTCAAATTTCTTAAATAAAAACGCCGCATTTAATTATATTTCTTAACAAATGAGGTTGCGTGAGCTTCACACCACTCACATAATTAGTTGACACTGTTAAGTAATATTTACAAACAGTAGCAAAACTGATTTCGCCAGTTGCGCGCTCCCATCAACGAAACACCAGTCACGTCCATTCTTCTGAGTTCTATTTCTTTCTTCTCATTCTATGAAAAAGGCACTTTCATGCGCACACAAAAGTCACGGAAACACGGTTTCACCCTGATTGAACTTCTAGTGGTGATTGCGATCATCGCCATTTTAATCGCACTGCTGTTACCTGCAGTACAACAGGCCCGCGAAGCAGCCCGCCGCAGCACCTGTAAAAACAATCTGAAACAGATGGGTCTGGCACTTCATAACTACCACGATACACATCGCGTATTCCCACCAGCTACTATTAATGCTGGTCTGACGGGTTGCGCTAGTGTCCAAGGCTCATCTCCAATCCTGAATCATACCTGCTATCAGATGATTCTACCGTACATTGACCAGGCAAATCTTTATAACCAGTATAACTTCAGCCTCCCAAGTGGACGCGGAGTTCACTCAGGTTGCACTACAGCTGCTCCCACTACAGATCAAACATCCATTGTTACATCGCCGGTCCCTGTATTTCTCTGTCCCTCGGATCCCGGGAATCCATCACAATCTGTTACATCAGGTACTTACCATGCGACTCCCGGCTGGCGGACCAGCTATGGTGTAGCTACTTATCAATACGGCGCCAGTATGGGTAGCTGGGAAAGTAATACCAGCATCGAAAAAGGGGTATTGGGGCGTAACGGCGCTGCCAGATTCCGCGATATCACGGACGGCACCAGTAACACCATGATTTTTGTAGAAACCCCGTTGAATAAAACGTCAACCAGCTATGGTCCATTCTGGAATGCAGCGGCCCATACGTTTTTCATTACACCAGCAAAATTGAACTATACGCTAAACTTCAACTATGATGGAAACAACAAACAATATGCCTGGGGCGCAGGTAGTCACCATGTAGGTGGTGGTCATATCCTTTTGGCTGATGGGGCCGTCCGATTCCTGAGTGAAAATGTCGACCGTGTCGGTGTTGTAGCCGCTTTAATTTCGGTCAGAGGTGGAGAAATCCTTCCTGAATTTTAAAGGAATGCTCTTTTAGTCATTCTTTGTATCGTCTGAAATACCGCGATGGAAACTTTCCATCGCGGTATTTCTCTCAACAAAAGCCTGCAGATAGTTTCAGCCTCTCATACTTCTTTAAAATAAGATTTCTATATCATGCTCAATGTTTGCGTACCACAACGAGTAAACTCTATCCTCTTTACTATTTTGATCTTTTCGGTTTCAGGCTGCGGCAGTGGAGGAGAACCTATCCCCGAACTCGCTCAAGTCACAGGCGTCATAACCATGGATGGTGCGCCCCTCGAAGGCGCAAAAGTTATTTTTGAACCACAGCAGGCCACTGACAAAGCCAGACGCCGTGCATCAAGTGCAACCACGGAAAGCGATGGCTCTTACACGCTCCAATATAATTCGGATGCCTCCGGGGCGACACCAGGAAGCCACAAAGTTTTGATTAGCAAGATGCCAGATGACCCGGAGCAAGCAGGGGAACAACTGATACCTGCTAAGTATAACAACAAAACGGAGCTGACAGCTGAGGTCAAAGAAGGCGACAACAGTTTCGACTTCGATTTGAAATCAAAATAAAATTACTCGGCTGACAGGCTGGCTGGTTGCGGGACCGTCAGCTCATCTGCCGGCGTTTCGACCGCGGCAACATAATGACTGCTGCGTAACAGGAAGCGTTTCTCAACCAGATTCCACATCAGGAACGCCCCCACCGCAGTCAGGCCGATGGTTGTCAGCAGAAACAGCCACGGGCGTTCTGCAAACCAGCCGGAGTTCAACAGTAGCTGTAGAATCGGGAAATGCAGGATGTAAACGCCGTAGGAAAAGTCACCATATTTTCCGAAGTTTCCCGCATACAGAAACAATCCGAAAAAGATAACCAGCATCGCCAGCGCAGCCGGTTGCAGCCAGGGCAAAGGAACGACAACCCCATCAACCATCAGAATGACAGCAGCCACTATCGCAAACCATTTGACATTTCGTTCAAAAAAGTTCAAATAGTAAAACAACGTCGCCCCCGCCATAAAGAAACACATCTGTCCCGGCAGCTGTCGTGCCAGTCGCGCGTAGAACTCTACGCCCGTCCTCGCAGAAGCAGTCAGCAGAAGTTCGCTGTAGCCAATTGAAAGCAGGTAAATCAGGAACAGGATCGGCAACCTGGGGAATCGTCGAAAGAAATAGACCAGTACAGGCACTGCAATGTAAAACATCGCTTCCACTTTGAGAGTCCATAGCGCGCCATTCACAGCTGCATATTTATTGGCTTCAAAAACACCCGGCAGAGAGGGGTGCAGAAAATTCAGAAACGTGAGGTTAGCAGCCAGGTACTGTAACCAGGCGTATGAGAAATACTCTTGCACCAGCTTCTGACTGACCAGAACCAGAAAAACGGCTGACAATATCACCACTGTGAAATAGGCCGGATATATTCGCCGAAGCCGTTTGCTGGCATAAGATTTCAGCGAAGAAGACCGTTCATAACTCATGACGATCAGAAAACCGCTGACAACAAAAAACCCCTGCACGGCCACTTTAGATGACAGAACTCCTGCCAGAATAGCCAGTTGCCCGAAATCGGAAACATCATATGCGTGCACCACGCAGACCATCGAGGCAAACAGTAACCGAAGGAGATCGAAGTTATTTTTTTTCAGGCGAGGATGATCGAGGGGCAGCGAATCCATTTTCTGTCCCGGAGTAGAACTATAATAACAGTCATCATACTCCTCAGACTGTCGCTGAACTCACCCGTTCTGTCAAGATAAATAATCGGCTCTCAATTAGCTGCGCAAGGTGACCCTCTTCGACAAACCGGAATATCGAATCAAATCAGCAGTCATTATACACAGAAATCAATTAGTCCCGGTGCTGTCGATGCCTGCTGTCTCTCCTGCATTCGATCACAGCATTTCGATCTGGTGGCTCGTTGAAGCGAACCTCAGAATGGGAACGTTTCTTGTGAAACAGGCTTGTGGCATAATCACGATCCTGTTCCGCCAGACGAAACTCATGGTCATGGGTTGGCTTTTCTGAATATCGATCCGCAGAAGTAACAAAGACGCCGGCCAGACTGACCACGATGTTCAAAATCAGCATGACCACAATGCTGCCGGTTGAATCGCTTTCGACAACGCTGCAAAGGGGCGATGATTCCAGTTCTGATTCCTGCGCTTCAGCAGTCAGCTTGCAGTCACAAAATCGACACTGTTCTGTATCCAGTTCGATATCCGCCTGACAACCGGGACATTTCTGATACTGGATGCGTTGCTCCCTGAAATAAGACTCCTTCATTTCCGTTCCCCCTTATTCTGGTATATCAAACTGAAAACACAGATACCAGGACGAATGGGCCCACAATCTCCTGAGGGTTATTTTAAATCACGGAAACGAAGCTGACAATCTTTTTTTGAGAGTGACATCAATATGGAAGCAATTATTCATGGAATATAAATACAGTGTTTTGTAATGACTTAGTTCTTCGCATCCTTCTCCCGCATCAGTTTGTCGTTGAAATCAGCAGGCTTCGATCCGCTTTTAAGACGCAGGTTGGCCCCCATGCGACGCTTGTGACTGAAGGGGACCCGGTCGGCGTCCGCTTTCTCCAGGATCGCATGCAGGTCTGCACGCATTTTCTGAATGCGTTTCTGCTGGTCCTTGTCAAAGATCAGATTATGCTCTTCGTGGGGATCTTTCTCCATATCGTAGAGTTCGTCAATATCCCAGATGCCGTGATATTGGATGAATTTATACCGCGGAGTTCGCAGCGCAAACGTGGTTGGCGTCTGTGGGAAATTATATTCCCAATAGTATTCATAGAGAATATTCTGTCGCCAGTCTTTCGCAGGCAGCTTTCCAGCAGCCAGTTGCAGAAAACTTTGACCATCCATCTGAGCTGGCGTCTTCAAACCGGCGGCAGCCAGGATGGTCGGGCCTATATCGATATTCGCAACGACTTCATTAATAACTGTTCCCGGTTTCCATAGACCGGGACAGACCCCGACCAGGGGCACACGCATGGAAGCCTCGTAGGCAGTCCGTTTGTCGATCAGACCATGTTCGCCCCACTGGAAGCCGTTGTCACCCATATACATGACCAGCGTATTCTCTGCCAGGCCGTTGTCTTTCAACCATTTCCGCACACGGGCAATCGATTCGTCGACACTCAGCAACGCTTCACAATACAGGCGATAATGTTCTTCAATGTCTGTATCCTGATGATACGCGAAGTCGACGCCATGCCAGCTGTTCCGTTGATTCTTGAGCCACATCGGCTTATTGAAATAATTCTCCGAGGTGTTTTCCATCGTCTTGGGGATCGGCATCGACTTGTCTTTATAGCGACCGGCGTGTCGTTCCGCCGGATGAAACATCCCATGCACGCCTTTATGAGACAGATATACGAAGAACGGTTTGCCACTCGGTTTTACCGTATCATCCAGCCACTCAATGGCGTAATCCGTCAGTTCATCCGTGATATAGCCTTTTTGAGGTACCGATTTCCCATCAATATTCAACGACCATTTTTTCAGGTGCCTGGGAGGATAATAATGTCCTTGTCCGCGGAAGGAGATCCATTTATCAAATCCGGGCCGCGGATCATCCGAGTGCCCTCCCATATGCCATTTCCCGAAGAACCCGGTCTTGTAGCCTGCCTGTTGCAGATACTGTGGAAAGAAAATCGTGCCTGGTTTCGCTGACACGTTGTTATCCACAACACCATGATTGTGCATATACTGACCGGTCAAGATCGATGCACGGCTGGGTGAACACAGCGAAGTCGTCACCATTGCATTTTTAAAGTACACACCGTCTTTGGCCATCGCATCCATCGCCGGGGTCTCCACCCATGGGTGCCCCAGAAACCCCATCACATCGTAACGATGGTCATCGGCAAGAATAAAAACTACATTCCTGGGTTTGGCCCCTTCGATCTTTTCCAGTTCCAGGTCGGCCGCGCAAACCGGAGAGAGCAGGACACAAAACAGTAAGCACATCAGAGAAATCAGTCGCATGAGTTCACCCGTTGTCAGGAAATGTTAGTCGTTTCTGTAATATGATCAAAAGTACGTTCGTCTGGCTGAAAGAAGTAATCACTATCAACGTCTTCAATTATCGCGCTGTCGCAGTATCTGTTTTTTTCTCGTCGGATTCCACCTTTTCCAGTTCCACTTCTTCTTTACCTTCCTCTGGATCCTCTTTCAGAATCGTACCCCCATAGGTCGATTTCAAATGGCCGTCCGGGGATTCGAAGAGAACATATTCTTTCGCACTGGCGTTTTTTTCTTTCAACACCATACTATCAATGCCCCAGGTTACCTTGTAGTTCAAATCTTTTATTTTCCTGATCGCATCCAGAGCATCCTGACGCGCAGGATCCTGTAAACTGGATGCATAATTTTCGAGATCTTCCCAGTCCTGAGGCACTTTTTTCTTTACGTCCGCGCTGATTTTGTAAATGGCAGTTACGATATCAAGTGCGTTTTCTTCAGGACTCATCGGGGCCACGGCTTTCGGTGGAGAAGCTGATCGACCGCAACCGGCGATTAAGAATACGCACATTAGTAATATGACCGTCCACCCAGTTTGATTCGTTTCCATCCTGTATCATTCCGAAAAAAGCTCATGAGTTTCATTGTGAGTAAAATCCAAACAAAATCATAACGGGCTCTGGAATGACTGTACACACTCCCTCTGTTTCCGAACTCTTTTTTTAAAACATAACCACAGCGCACAGGATTGATCCTCTCTCACACTGGTACATCGTCCTTTTTATTTCATAATACAACCTGTTTAATAAATTGATTCTTTACTCACCTGGAAACAACCTTAATGTATGACTGTGTGATTATCGGAGCAGGGCATAATGGCCTGGTGTGTGCCCATCAACTGGCAAAACAGGGGTGGAAGGTTCTGGTTCTCGAACGCCGCGATCTGGTTGGCGGCGCCTGTGTGACCGAGGAACTCTGGCCTGGCTTTAAAGTCTCTACCGCTTCCTATCTGGTCAGTCTGCTTCTTCCTGAAATCGAAGAAGAAATGCAACTG
>TARA_R110001592_G_scaffold27387_9_pt1 | contig 21270 bp, 19 predicted proteins | sample TARA_R110001592 | Tara Oceans TARA_R110001592 (sample SAMEA4398387) | marine metagenome | biome: Polar Biome; feature: [SRF] surface water layer (ENVO:00010504); material: water (ENVO:00002006), including particulate matter (ENVO:01000060) such as... | depth 5 m | reverse complement strand
GTATAATAATTCCCATCTTAAAATATCTGCTTTTCCATTAATTTCATCCATATCATTTATTTTTTCTACTAATTGTGACTTAAATCCTCTTTTTTGAATTTCTGCTTCAGTCCAACGGATATATTCAAATCCTTCTTTTTCGTGTTTATTTTTCCATGTATCCATAAATTTAGTAGGAGGTGTTTTTGGACCAATCCATAATTGATGTATTATTTTAGGTAGTGACATTTATATATTGTATGTATTTTCTATTTATATCTATAAATTAATTAATAGTATTTAAATATAAGCATATATGGTTGTTTATAATGAAAATATTACATTTATCATACCATAAAGGATGTATTGGTCATTTTAATTATGTTTGTGATAAGTTAAATATACAATGTGAGGTATTAAGTAGTATTCAAGAATGTACTACGGATAAAAATTTAAAATCGTTAAATTTACCCAACGCACAGCATTATAATATGACAAATGAAAGAGCGAAATATTATTGGGATAAATATAAGGATTATTTTAATAAATTTGATTGTATAGTTACATCAGATACAGCACCTTTATCACGAATATTTTTACAAAATAATTGGAATAAAAAATTAATTATATGGATTTGCAATCGTTTTGATTACGCACATGGTATGGGGAGTGGATTTCCCGATAAAGAATATTACTATTTAATCGATAATTGTAAATTTAGAAACAACGTTACAATTGTTCCTAATACACAATTTGAAATATTTTATTGTAAAACTCGTGGCATTGATATATCAAAAACTACAATAATAAAACCGATAGGGTTATTAATTAATATGGGAAAAGAAAAAACAATTATTAAAGACAAAAATGAAGTATTTTTTATACCCCAATATCATAATGAAACAAGAATGATTAATTTATCGAATGTTTTAAATCACTATAATATAAAAAATTATAATAATAGACATAAAGGTTTAAGTGATTTGATTGAATTTAAAGGCATTATTACTATTCCTTATGCCTGGTCTACCTTGGCTCTAATGGAATATATTTCTTTAAATCTAATTGTGTTTGTTCCAAGTCTTCAATTTTTATTATCTTTTTCTAATTTAAATTTTTGGCATCAAAATTCTAACTATTTAAAAGATAATTTTAATTTATCTGAATGGTATAATGAAGAACATAAAGATTTATTAATATATTTTGATTCGTGGGAAGACTTGAAAAAAAAAGTAAATACTTTAAATTATGATAAACATAAATTAAAATTAAAAGAATTTGGAGAAAAACATATAAAAACGACATTGAATAAATGGGAATCAGTATTAAATAATTAATAATTTTTATTTTTAAATAAAACATTTGCTTGCCAGTCATTTTTTTTACTTCCTTGAGGCCAAACTTGTAATTGAACAAAATTGTTATCTGTTGTGTAATACGACAATGCTTGTTCCAAATAATTTAAATATTTTTGCTCTGTCATTATATTTAAAATTATCTTAATTTATATTTAAATAATAAAAGTATATTATTTATATAATGATTGAAGTTAATAAAATTATTTATTGGGGGTTGAAAAATACACATGATACACATAAATTTATTTTTGAAGCTTTTATTAAAGCCTGGAAACACCTTAATTATGATGTTTATTGGGTTAATTCTATAGAAGAATTAACAGCAAATAACATTGATTTTTCAAAATGTTTAGTGTGGTATTCTTACACAGGTTTGCGTGCTCAACCTCCTCCTATAAAAAAAGATAATTTTTATGTACATCATAATGCTGATGAGTTTGAAAAAAAAGTAATAAATACGCTAGGAGAAGAATATATTTTGAGACAACAAGTATATGCGACAACAACAATGAGTGAAGACGATATTACATTAAAAAGTAAATATTCGTTATTTAATATACGACATAATATGTTAATTATGCCTTGGGGTACAAATTTATTACCACACGAAATTGATGAAAATATTAAAAATTTGGAAAATGTCAAAATAAGACCAATATGTGGTCATATAGGTTCAACGGGTGGTCCTTGGATGAAACCTTATAATATATTTAGACAAGAATTAAAACAACAATATAATATTGAAATGGGTCAAGCAGGTCCAGAATTAACAGGATTAGTTCCAGAAAATAAAATGATTGATTTTTTAAAAAGTTGTATGATTGCTCCAGCACTTCAATTTAAATGGCAGGTGGATGTCAGGTATATTCCGTGTAGAATATTTAAAACAATTAGTTATGGTAAAATGGGAATAACCAATAGTATAGCAGTGCATGAACTTTTTGATAAAAAATTACTTTATTCTGATAATTTAAAAGAATTGGTAAAAATGTCGGTTGAATTTGAAAAAAATCCTAGAAAACACGAGATTATTAAAGATTTAATGGTTGATGTAAGAGATAACCACACATATATTTCCAGAGTTAATCTAGTAATAGATGTTCTTAAGGAATATAAAAATGTTAAAATAAATAATGAATAAATTATATAATTTGTATTAATTATCACATATTTTTTTTAATTCTGCATCAAATTTTTTTACTATAACCCATCCTAGATTTTTTAATTTAGAATTATCCATATAGTATCTTATATCATTACTAATTCTGTCTTCAACATATTCTATCCATTTTGAATAATCATCTGTTTTTTTAACCAGTTTAATAATTTTTTTTGTAATATCCATAATTGAATATTCGTCATGACATCCAATATTGTATATTTCTCCAATTTCTCCTTTATGTAATATTAATTCAAAGGCTGTTGATGTGTCATAACTATGAAGAAATGCTCTAACATAACTACCATCTCCATGAACTGTTACTTTTTTATTATTTTTCAATAATTTAATGAATTTTGGAATAATTTTTTCTGGATATTGATTTGGACCATATACATTATTACCCCTTGTTATAATAATAGGCATATTATAACATCTTGCATATGATCCAACAATCATTTCTCCAGCGGCTTTTGTAGCAGAATAGGGATTATTGGGACATAAAATAGATTGTTCATTTTTAGGTATTTTATCATCTAGATTTGAATCACCATAAACTTCATCTGTTGACACATGAATAAATTTCTTAAGTTTACCATATACTCTACAATCTTCAATAAAACTATGTGTAGCAAGTACATTATCTCTTGTGTATTGTAAAGAATTTATAAATGAATAGTCTACTGCTGACTGAGCAGCGAAATGTATAATATGATTTATATTGTATTTATCTAATACATATGAAATCAAATCTGTATTATTGATATTAGATTTAATAAATACGTATTTTTCATCTTTTTTTATTTCTTCATTAATATTGTTTTTATTTGCCGCATAATATAAACAATCTACATTTATCAAAACATTTAAATTATTTTTATTTTTTGGAAAATAATAATTAATAAAATTGGAAGCTATAAATCCATACCCTCCGGTTACAAGAAGATTCATTATAAATTATAATTTGTTATGTTTTTATATATTTATAAAAATATATAAAAATATTAATATAATAATATTAAAATGAATATCCCATTTTTAGATTTACAAAGAAATTATAACACAATAAAAAAAGAGGTCAATGATTCTATACAATCGGTTTTAAATAAAAATAATTACATATTAGGCGAAGAATTAAGTATATTTGAGAAAAATTTCTCTAGTTATTTGGGTGTAAACCATTTTATTGGGGTAGGAAATGGAACAGATGCATTAGAAATAGCTATTAATAGTTTAAACTTAAAAGACACAGACGAAATAATAGTTCAATGCAACACATATGTAGCAACCTGTTTGGGTGTTGTTTCAAATAATTGTAAATTAGTATTATGTAAATGCAATAGAGATAATTTCCAGATTAATATTGAAGATATGAAAAACAAAATAACCAGTAATACTCGTGCTATTATAGTAGTGCCTTTATATGGGTTAGTTCCAAATATGGATAAAATAGTTGAAATTTGCAATGAAAACAATTTAATATTAATTGAGGACGCAGCACAAGCTCACGGTGCTAAGTGGAGGGATAAAAGAATTGGTAGTTTTGGAAAAATTTCGTGTTTTAGTTTTTATCCTGGAAAAAATCTAGGTGCTTACGGAGATGGGGGAGGTATCGCAACAAATGACGATGAATTAAATTTAAAAATAAGAAAGTTGCGAAATAATGGAAGTATTATAAAATATAAACACGAATTAATCGGAAGAAATAGTAGGTTAGATACAATACAAGCTGCAATACTAGATGTTAAATTAAAATATTTGGATTTAAATAACCAAAAAAGAAGAGATGTTGCTAAGAAATATAAATCTTTATTAAAAGATGTTGAGGAAATAGAATTACCTATTGAATTAGAAGATACAGAATCAGTATACCATTTATTTGTAATAAAAACTAAGCATAGAGATGAATTACAGGAATATCTAAAAAAAAATAATATTGTTACATTAATACATTATCCAATAAGTTGTAATGAATTAGAGTGTTTTAAGAAATTAAATTTTACCCAATTAGATAATAGTTTATCAAGCGAAATATTATCATTACCGATGTTTCCTGAACTAACTAATGAAGAAATAGAATATACTTGTAAAATAATAAAACAAATGTTTGAAGAAAGGAAAAAAAATATAATACAATTTAAATCAAAATTAACTAACAATAAAGATGGAATTTTACATTGTATCAATAAGTTAAATTTTGAAACAAAGCGTATATTTTATATTGATAAGTTTAAAACAGGAGAAACAAGAGGAAATCATGCAAATATAAATACAGATGAATATTTATTTGTATTAAATGGAAATCTAAAATTAGAAATAGTTAATAAAAATAATGAAAAAAAAACCTTTTATTTATTTAAAGATGAAGGTATTTTAATTGAAAGAAACAATTGGATTATATTTAGTTCTATAAATGAAGATACTATTGTAATGGTATTGGCGAATAAAGAATATAATGACACTCGAAGTATTAATGATTTTGATGAATTTTTAGTGGAAAAATGAGACAAATTTATCTACAATTGTTAATAATTTAAACACAAAATGAGACAATTATCTTGTGTTTAAAATAAAAAGTTTGGTATAAATCAAGAACTACAATTAATAAAAATTTCGGCGGCTTTATCTGGATATCTTTTACCTAATTCAAATAACCCATTCATTAATTCTGAACCATATTCATTATATAAATTAAAAAGTTGATTATTCGAATGTAATTTAAAAAAATAACCACCATTATCTACAATTTTTAATTTATTTTTTTTTATTAATGATTCTAATGAATTATTATTAAATATACAATAATGTTGTAATTTTTTATCTAATTCAGAAAAACTATCTTTATTTTTTATAATATTTAAAATAGTACCTAATTCTCTATGAAAAGAATTTGAATTTGGAACATTAATATGTATCATACCATTTTCAGATAAAAAATTTTTACTCTTTTGTAGAATCAGATTAGGATTTTCAACTTCATGTAATAAGCCTGATATTATAATAAAATCGTATTTATGATTAAAATTAATATTTTCAAAAAATCCTTCTATTATATTAAATTTTTTATCATTAATTTTAATATTATCTATAAATTCTTTACAAGGTTCAATACAAGTCCATTTTTGAATATTATTATAAATATCAATATTTTTCAAAATTTTATTATAAAGTATATTATTTAAGCCTACACCAATCTCTAATATTGATGTTGGTTTATATTTTTTTAATTGTTCCATTACAATTTGTTGTCTATAATCAACCAATATATTTTCAAAATTATTATATATCTTTTTATAAGCATCAACAACCGAATTTATTCTATCAATTTCCATATAAATTAATTATGTTATATGTTTTTATATTGAAATTATTAAATGTAATTAATTGAAATTATGTAATGTTTTTAATTTCCCGATAATTATATCTATTTCTTTTGGTACAGGATTAACAAAAATATTTTTATAACATACATCCAAATATTCACATTTGTTATCTATAATTTTTAAACGGTTTTCTACTACAAGAATAATTGTTGATATAAATGTTAAACATAATACAAAAAATAATCTTTTTTGGTGATTTTCATATGACTCATTTGTTTTTGTATTATTCCCTGACAAATAGTAATGCCTTCATCCATTTTATGATCAATAAAATGAGTTGTACATCCCATAAATCGTGTATTGCTATTAAATGACCTTTCAATAGCATTAACATCTTTAAATGCCGGTAAAATTGAAGGATGTATATTTATAATTTTATTTTCATATATCTTAATTATTTTTCCAGAAAGAAGTTTGTGAAATGATAGAAAAATATAATGAATTTTATATTTTATACATTCATCGCAAATTTCATTACAAACATTTTCTCTATTATTTTTCCATTTACTAAAAATTTTTTTAGGAATATTATAATCAGATAAACTTTTATAAATACCACAATTTTTTTTATCGAAAATTAATAGTGATATATTAAGATTTTTTTTATATTTGAGTATATAATCAATTGTTAACTTAGTAGCACATGAATTCTTTGAGACAAAAAAAGCAATATTTAAGTGGGTCATATTAATATAAATATTGGTGTAATTTTATATTATTTTAAAAACAAATATCTATAATTACTTATTCCGCCTAATGATTCTTCTTTAAATATTGATAATCCCTCATTTATGGTTTTACCTTGTTCTTCAGTACAAATTCCATAATCTAAATATTTAACATTATTACTTTTTGCATTATTAGATATATGATATAGTATATACATTAAAGCGATAGTAGAATTTTTAAAATTAATATTTCTTGTCATATATACAGTATACCAACATTGATTTGTTACTTTTATAATATATACACCTGCTATAATTATATTATTCTCTTTTACAAGATATAATTCTTGTTTTTCTTTTAAATATTCCTTCAATAAAAGTAATTCTTTTAAATTATGTGTAGGGTTAGTTTTATATCTTGTATTTAATAATTCCGTTAATATTTTATGATATTCTTTATAATCATTTTCATCTTTTGCTATAAAACATTTTAATGAATTATTTTTTATAATTTTTTTTATAGCTTTTTTTTTACTTTTTTCTGGGATATTATCTATAAAATTATTTTCAATATTTATATACCATGATAATTCGAGCTTTAAATTTAATTTTCTACTTAATAAATATTGTAATATAAATGAACTTTCATCAAAATAAATGGCATTTGCTAATCTGAATTCTATTTGATTATCATAATAATCAAAAATTTTATTAATTATAGGGATCAAATATTTAGTTTTATAGTATTTTTTTAAAAATACTGGACCGCCATACGTAGCGCCTGTATAACTAAAATATTTATCACCTTTTTTACAACAAGGAAGGACACATATTAAAACATTGTTATTAAAAATTAAAATAGATTTGTCTTGAAATCTTTCCTTTGGATGATAATTTATAAACTTTCTAGTGTGATAAATTGTACCCAATACACCATTATCTATAAAATTATCCCATATTTGTTCAAATTTTTTTTCGTATATTTGTATACGTAAACGTAATTTCATATGAATTAACAAATAATTAATTTTTTATATTAGTTTTAAAACTAATATAAAAATATATAATTATTATTATAATATATGGTTACTTTTACGATATGTATTCCTTGTGTAGATAAACATATAAAAACAATGGAAAATTTATTAGACTCTTTTGTTCAACATATTATTAAGCCAAATAAAGTGATTGCTTCAATTAGTCCAAAATACTTAAATTTAGATTTAGACAATGAAAAAAAAAGACTAGAAGAAAAATATTCATTTTTAAAGTGTTTGGTTCAAAATAAAATAACAGGACCGGGGGAAAATTTAAATAATATATTTAATCACGTTGAAACCGATTATGCTTTAGCTTGGGGAGCAGATGATTTTTTTCATCCACAATATTTAGAAATTATTACTAATATAATAGATAAGCACAAACCAAATATGATGTGTCATTTATGGGATACAAAATTAACAAAAATGACAATGGACAATCCTAATTTAGCATATAATTTTGATGTATTTCCAAAGATCAACCTAAATGAAATTGTAAGTTATAATGACAAAGATATAAAAATATATATGCATCCAAATGATGGAAGAGGGAGACAAGTACCTCGTTTTCATATAAAACATAAATTTATACAAAATTTACATTATGGTGCGCTAATATTTAAAACAAAAATAATTAAAGATAATAAATACTTAACAGGACCAGATTATGATTATCGTTCAGATACATTATTTTTAACGGATATGTATAAAAAATATGGAAATATGCGGATTATAATGGAAAATTTAATTCAATATGTTCCAGGCCTCACATATTTGGGATAATATTATTCATTTGCCTTTATAGTTTCTTCTAGTTCTTCAATATTTGTAAAATTTCTATTTTGTGGTATTTCTATATGAGAAAAAGAATTATATTTACCTTCTAATAAATCAAATAATTTTTGATTACCAGTATTGTATATTACAGTAGTTTCTTTATTTTTTAAAATATTTTCCAATCCTGAACCAGAACACGGAGGCATTAATTTTAAATATTTATTACTATTTTCATAAAAGTTTGGTAATAAGAGCCACGGTTCATAACTCCAATTTATAGAGATATGTTTTATCGGTTTATTTGTCCAAAGTAAATGTGATAGTGAACTACCAACTTCAGTAATTAAATGCGTAGCATTATTCATCAAATATATTACTTCTTCCATAGTATAATTTGTTTGGTCTATATCAATATAATTATATTTTTTACATAAATCTACTATTTGTTGTCTATTTTCAAGTAATCTTTTTGAATTTCTTGCAATATTAGAGCTTTTCCTTAAAAATAAAAGTTTTTTTGGATAATTTTTTAAATTTATATCTATCTTATTTTTTGATAATGATAAATTACCAATTGTATTATAAAATTCTATACATTTATTTGAAAATGTTACAGGTGATTCCATTTGTGAATATATACAGAACGTTGCGCCTATATTTATAATACTAGTATTTGTATCAATAAAAATAATATCTTTTAAATTAAGAGTTTTTTTTAAGAATAACCAATATTTGTTATTATCAGACTTATTCATAATTATTTTTATATTGGGATATATATTTTTAAGATACATATAATAGTAAAAATATTGATATCCATAATTTATATAATGTGAAAAAGGCCAATGAGGGGGATATGGAAAGAAAAAGACCGTTTCATTTATATGTATTATCTTTTTAATGTTTATTGGTGCTTGTAAAATACGATTTTTATTAGTTATATAATTTAGATTTGCAAATTTATTACATTTCATTTCTTTACTTATTTTTTTATATATTTGTGTTTTTTGTTCCCAAGTATGATTAATATTATTTTCAATTGAAGGTTTTAAATACATCGTTCCATCATCATGTGTAATTGAACTAGTATATATATTTTGATTAGTTTCACAGCGAATATGGTTATAATAGATATGACATTTATTTGTTATTTCTTGAATATTTTCAAGGTCTTTTTTATCCATAATATATTTATTATATTAAATAGTATTTATATATAAATATAAATACTATTTATTTAATATAATGAAAGTAGCATTTTGTCTTTTTGGATTAAGTGGTGTAGATGGATTTGTTGAAAAAAGTAACGAATCTAAAAAAATGAATGGTAATTCATATGAAATAATGAAAAAATCATATGAACAATATAAAAAATTTGTGTTTGACATAAATCAAAATATTGATTTGGATGTTTATTTGCATACTAGAAATCATTCCAATATTGAAAAAATTAAAGAAATGTACAAACCTAAAGATTACTTAATTGATGATATTGATGATATAAGTTATATGGATGGTTTGAAAATTCTTCATCATAATTATAATAAAGCTATGATGTCTAGACACGATAGTGTAAAAAAGGTTTTGAATTTGGTAAAAGAATCGTATGATTTAATATTTTTGTGTAGATTCGATCTTTATTTTTTAAAACCTCTTAATTTTACTGAAATAAGTCTTAATAAAAATCAAATTATGTTTGCTCAAAATGACCAGTGGAAAATAAATAAAGAATCTTTTAAGGGATTTGGAAACAAAAACCATTCAATTGAAATTAAGAATGGAAACTATGAAGTTGAAAAAATGAATAAATATCATGTAGTTGACCATTGGATGTTATTTAAACCAGAAAATATAAATTCAATTATAAAAATGGGAGATTGTCATAGTAATTATTTACAGAACAATAGTTATTATTACAGTGCTTCTTTAAATATACATCGTTTTATTGCAAAATATTTGATAGATGATTGTAAACTTGAAATAGTGCATTGGGAAAATCATTATTACACTTGTTTTACAAGATATTTTGTTTAATTTATAAATAATAATTATAATATTTTCATTATAAATTAATTTTAACTTTTAAGTTTAATACAAAAAAATAATAAATATTAAAAAGAACACATATATATATATATGAATATTGCATTCTGTTTATTTGGTTTAAGTGGTAGTGCTAGCGAATCACAAACATCATTTATAAATAACAATAAGGATGAAAGAATAATGGAAATATTTAATGAATCATATACTAGTTATAAAAAGTATATTTTTGATGAAAACAAAGAATGTAATATTGATACATATTTGCATACATATGAGCATAAAAATATAGAAAAAGTACTGGAAGTGTATAAACCCAAAAAATATTTAATAGAAAAAAAGTTCCAGCACACTTTTAATAGAAGATGTAATTTAAAAGATAATTTAAATATAGGTGTTACTCATTTTCATAATGATAATAATTACAAACTTGTAAATGCTGGAATGAGTAGATTTAATAGTATGTTTAAAGCATTAAATCTAGTAGATAAAAATATTAATTATGATTATATTATTATTTTGCGATTTGACCTTTTATTTTTGAAACCAATAAAATTTAACGAATTAAAATTAAAAGAAAAAGATGTAATCTGTCCATTTACAATGTACCCAGAATATAAAAATTTAAGAAAAGAAAAGGAAGATAAACCATCAACTTATATGGCTTTAAATGAAAATTTATTTCCATGGCATGAGTGGTGGACAATAGATTTTTTTTATATATTAAAAAAATCGTCTTTGGAATTATTTTTAAACTTATGTGAGTTTGGGAAAACACAAGACGGTTCTTATTCTATAATGTGTAAATTACAACCAGAAAGATTTTTTCCGAAATACATAGAAGCTAATAATTTTAATTGTGTGAAAAAATATAAAGTATTTTTTGATTTTATGAAAACAAGGGAATATTTATATGATAGATTTTAATTCACCATGTTCAGCTTCTGATAATTTTATATTACGTATGTAATATCTAATTCTTTATGATATTTGTGCCAATTACATTTATGAAAAAATTCCTGCCAATATTTATAGGTTTCATAATCATCAGGAGTTCCCCAACAAATATAATTATCAACTTCAAAAACTTTTACATTTAAACCTTGTTTAATATTTTGATTTATAACATCATCAACATAAAACTCATTATTAGTTCTATAATTTTCTTTATAATTTTTGTGTAATCCTTCTATGAAATATTTTGCTTTTCTAAAAAACATAGTACCTATAATGACGTGGCTTTTTTGTATATCGTGAACTTCCTTGATAAATTTTTTACAAGATACACTCTTAATATTATCATTCTCATCAACATCAATCCATGCATACATATTTGGATTATTTTTACTTGCGGGATTATTTCTGAAACTCCAAACAATAACATCTACATTTTCATTGTCAACTAATTTTTGATATTTTTCTACATCATAATAAACTCCATTATCACAAGCACTTATTAAAATAGGTTTTTCTAAATCTAACTTTGTAGAATTTAATCCCAATTCACATGTACACGCTTGTCCTTCAGTCACTTGATCAATAATAACTATATCTGGATTATTATAATTTTTAATAAGTTCTTGTTTTAAATTATACATTTCAATATGTTCTCTTAAACAAATAAATGTAAAATTGGATGATTTTGGAATACAATTTACGGCTTGAACTATCATTGGTTTATTACTAACATCAATTAATGGTTTTGGAACTAAATAACCCTTTTTAACAAATCTACTACCCCTACCAGCCAAAGGTAATAATGTTGTAGTATTGTTATTATCTATAAATTTTGATTGTGGTTTAATTATATTTTCAAAATATCTAGACCAGTCTTTATAAATTTCAAGGTCATTTGGAGTTCCCCATTGTAACATATGTTCTATTTCAAATATATTAACCTTTAATTTATCCTTAACTAATAGATTATAAACCATTGACACATAATATTCATTTTTTACTTTTAATTCTAAATCCATTAGTTCTTGAAAATATTTTTTCATAATTGCCCCTGTCTTAAAATAATATGTACCATTTGAAGCATATTCATTCATTCTATCATCAGTAAATGGTTTTTTTTCTTGAATGGCCAACATCAAACGACTACCTAATTCAGTTTCTTTTAAAAAAGCATAATTATCAGTTCCAAGCATATGTGGATGAAATCCCTTATAACAAGCAATAGCCCCGTCAGCATTTCTACTTCTCGTATCCCTCAAAAATTCTTTATAATCCCACCAAGTTCCATAATCACAATAACTAACAATAACTTCTTTATCGTCATCAATATTATCAAATACCAAACTTACGGCGTGAACTGGCCCTTGTCTACCATTAACGGGAACCTCATATATTTTACCATAAGGGCAAATATTTTTTAACACTATTCTCATATCAGTTTCATTAAGATGTTTAGTATTACAAATAAATTTTATATCTTTTCCCTCGGGGAAAAGATTTACAACATGTTCAATTATTGGTTTATTATCAACTATTATAATAGGTTTTGGAGTTTTGTATCCAGCATCTACAAAGCGTTGCCCCATACCAGACATAGGTATAATAATTTGAACATCTTTATCATATACATTTTTCCATGTATCAATATTATAATATTTAGTACATATCATATCTAATTGTATATTATTTTCAATGAAATAATCTCTATATAATTCTAGTTTTTTAGATTGATTTTGTAATTCAGGTGAAACAAAACATAGTTTGAATCCAGCTTCTTTTAATAATTTATATTTTATAGGTGTTAGTGGATTTTTTGTAAAACAATCTACCCAAACCCAATTAACTTTACCTTTCATATCTAATATAGTTTCTATATTTTCAAATTCAGAAAAACGAATAGCGCTATTTTTTTCACCTTCAGTACTTAGTTTATATATCATTGGAAATGATGAATCAAGAAAAAAATAATTTGTGATATTATATTTTTTAAGTAACTCTAATACCTTATATTCTATCCTTTCACTTTTGATATTTAAAATAATAAAAGAATGATGATAATGTTTTAAAAATTCATCAAAATTTTCTCCACTTTTGAATGGGTCATGCGAAATATAAATATCTCCGTTTAGATTATCACGTAAATCTAATTCAATACCATACTTATTTGGTATTTTTTTTAATTCACCAATTGTATTAATTCTATGACAACAAAACAATGTCATTATAATTTAAATATAACTTCTATTATTTAAATTATAATGAAAATAGATTTATTCAAAAATATACCAGTATTTAAAAATATACTGGTAAAGGATGATAACAATAGAGAAATTAATATCTATAATGCAAAAAATGTTTGTTTAACTGGTCATTCTATTTTTTATCCTAATGTGCTTTTAAAAACAAACAAAAAACTTATTCTTCCTTTGTTGGAAAGAACAATGTCTTTAAAATCTGGAACAATATACGAAAAACAAAATATGGAATATAATTATGTAAAAAATGAAATTAAAAAACATATGACCTATCCATTATTCTTTTTTATTTATAATACTGATAACTATTTTCATTTTTTATATGATAGTTTACCTTATTTAATATCTTTTTTTGAATTAAAGAAAGAAATACCAAAATTAAAGTTATTAATGCAACTACCAAATCCACAAAAAAAAGAAATGTATAGATTTGTACTAGAATTTTTAGAAATATTAGATATAAAAACTAATGATATAGTTATAGCTAATAATAAAACAAAGTATAATAATATATTTATATCAACTTCTTATACCCACGATATAGATTCTAATTTGCCACCTAGAAAAGAAATATTTGATTTTTATAAACATATTGTTGCTATTGTAAAGGAAAATTATTGTAATAAATTAACACCGTTGAAATTATATATTTCTAGAAGAACTTGGTTACATAATGACTTTTCAAACATTGGAACAAATTATACAACAAGAAGAAAACTTGTAAATGAAGACGAATTAGTAGATAAATTAATAAAGGATGATTATAAAGAAGTTTTTGCTGAAAAATTAACAACTGTTGAAAAAATTCAATATTTTTCAAATGCTACACATGTTATGGGAGCTATTGGTGGAGGATTGGCAAATGTTTTATTTTCACCAAATAATACAAAATTAAAAGTGATAGTTTCGCCAACATTTTTAGATGTAAATAAACGATTTAAATTTTGTTTAGATTGCGTAGATGTTGATTATGATATGAGAACGAAACATACAGAAAATACAGAATTTAAAACATATATGAGAGTAAAAACAAAAGATGGAAAAATAGCAGGTGAAATAGAAAAAATATATGATAATAAAATTTTAGTATCATATACAGACGGATCAAATACAGGATGGAATTCACAATGTAAATATAAAAAGATAGAACTTGATTTGAATGATTGTGTAAAAAAATTAGATGAAGGGTTAAATAGTCCTTGGAAATATAATTATTTAAAGATAAATTAAAATTATATTTTAATATGAAAGTTGCGATTCTTATTGCTGGTTATCTAAGAACATTCGAAAATAATATAAATCAATTTAAAAATAATGTTTTACAAAACTACGATGTTGACATATACATTTACAAAACAAAAAATGAAAAAAATGATAAATACAACAATACGAATGATTGGGATAATATAAAAAAAATTTTGAAACCGAAAAGTATTATAGAATCAGATGAATTATACTTTAATAATAATTGTAAAATAAATAATTTACTAAATCAATTCTATAAATTTTATATATTGAATAATATTAAAAATACTATAGAAGAAGAAGAAAATATTATTTATGATGTTGTAATTAAATGGAGACCAGATATTTTGTTAAATAGTAAATTAGATTTTACAGTAATAGAGAATAATACCATTTATATTCCTAGTGATTCAAAAATAGATATATTAAAATTAATGAATGATAAAGATAAATATCTATGTGATATAATTGCATACGGGGATAATAATAGTATGAATTACTACTTTAATTTTTATAAAAAATTAAATGATTTAATAAAAATATATGGCAATTGCTCTGAAACATTATTATATCATTATCTTCAAAATATAACCTATAAAAATATTGATATTGATTATTCAGTAATATTATCTACTTGTAATATTATAAGTATTTCAGGAAATTCTGGTTCAGGAAAAACAACATTATCTAATTATCTACAAAAAGATATTTCAGATAGTTTTATTTTAGAGTGCGATAGATATCATAAATGGGAAAGAGGTAATAAAAATTGGGAAAAATGCACACATTTAAATCCTGAGGCTAATTATATTACAAAAATGCAAAAAGATGTATTTGATTTAAAAATTGGAAAAAATATTTATCAAGTAGATTATAACCATAAAACTGGCAAATTTACTAGTGAAGAATTAATTAAAAGTAAAAACACTGTTCTTGTTTGTGGTTTACATAGTTTATATAACCACAATTCAAATCTTAATATTTTTATGGATACCATGAAAGATTTAAATATTATTTGGAAAATAAAAAGAGATATTAAAAAAAGGGGTTACACAATAGAAAAAGTATTGAATAGTATTAAAAAAAGAGAAAAAGATTTTATTAAATATATATTGCCTCAAAAAAATAACGCAGACATTATTGTTAATTTTTATACCAACGATATAGTTTCATTTACAGATTTGGAGAGAAATTATGAAATAAAACTTAATATATTTATTAAAAAAAAGTATAATATTACTTTTTTATTATTAGATACCAAAAATTTTGTTATTCAAAACAAAGAAAAATATTATAAAATAAATGTGATAACACCTAAAGAAAATTTTTATAATACTATTAAATATGTAATAAAAAATTTAAATAATAAACAATAATATTTTATATATGTTTTATAAAAATATTATTTTTGATGTAGATAATACTCTATATAACTACGATTTTTGTCATAAGAAAGCTATAAATAGTATTTTCTACAATATTTCAAATGAAAACAAATGTAATATTGATTCTGTTGAAAAATTATATAATGAAATTAATAAAACTCACAAATCATTAACAGTTAATACAGCGTCTTCCCATAATAAATATATAAAAATTAAACAGTTGTTAGATAAATACAATATGATAAATTACGACGAAATGCATAACTTATACTGGACCACATTTTACAAAAATATGAACCCATTTAAAGGTGTTATTGATTTTATAAAATGGAATAAATCTATAGGTATTATTATTGGTATATTGACTGATTATGAAACAGAATATCAAATAGAAAAGTTAAAAAGATTAGACTTACTTCAATATATAGATTGTATTGTAACCAGTGAAGAAATAGGATGTGAAAAACCTAGTATACACGCGTTTAATTATATTTTAATGAAAATGGATGCAACAAGACATGAAACAATTATGATAGGTGACAATTTCAAAAAAGATATAATTGGTTCCAAAGAAGCAAAAATATATTCTTATTACTTTTGTAATAAACCATACAAAATAAATAATTTTTTTACAGAATTCAACTCATTTATGGTTTTATCTAAAAAATTTATTGAAATTCATAACGAATTAAATAACTTAAAAATTATTTCTAGATATTGTGGGGAAAGGTTTGATTTAGTTCAAGCAGGGGGTGGTAATACATCAGTTAAAATGAATGATATTATGTTTATAAAAGCATCAGGGTTTAACTTATCTGATATTAGCAATCATAAAGGATATGTTTGTATTAAAAATAAATATTTTTTAAATGATTTATCCGACAATATAATGAAAAAAATTACAGATTATAATATGTGCGGAAAATTACGTGGTTCTATTGAAACATATATGCATAGTATTTTAAAAAAATATACAATTCATTTACATCCAATACAAGTGAATAAAATATTAGTATTGAAAAATTCTAAATCGATTATTAGTAAGTTATTTCCTGATTCATTATTCATTGAATATATAACACCAGGAATAAAAGTTTATAATGAGATAAAAAAAAAATATAACAACGAAGATATAATCTTTTTGGATAACCATGGTGTTATTATTACAACAAATGATTTTAATGAAATCAAAATTATTATTGATAAAATTATTAACAAATGTGAGGTATATTTCAACTTAAATTATACGAAATACAAGATAACAAATAAAATCAGCAGTTTTATTTTTGAAAAATACAATGAAGAAGTAATTACATATTTATCACAAGATATAACAATTACAGAATATATTAAAAACAAATTATCATTATTTAAAGAATCAATCGCATTTCCAGATGCGTTAATTTATTGTGGTATTAAAATTATTATTGGTAATTTTAAAGATATATGTAAATATTATGGCAAATATAAAGAATTACCAAATATTTTAATTATAGATAATTTATTGTTTATAGTATCCAATAGCCTGAAAAAATGTAAAGAAATAGAAGATGTTTTAAAAGCAAATTTACTAATATTAGATACAAAAGAAAAAAAACAATATTTATCACAAGATGAAATTTGTTTTTTGAATAATTGGGATTCTGAAAAATATAGAAAAAATTTGATCATTACAATATAGAAACACATTAATATAAAGATATTTAAAGTTTATTATTATAAATGACATTAACTTGTGTATCAGGATATTGGAGTATTAAAAATAAACACGATAATAAATTTGAAACCTGGTTTAATAATACATTAAAAATTAATTGTCCCTATGTTTTTTTTTCAGATAAAGAAACAATAGAAATAATAAAAAAATATCGTGGTAATTTACCAACACATTATATTGAATGTGATATAAAGGATTTTAATACTTATAAATTTAAAGATGTAATGGTAACACATCCTGTACATTGTCCTTCTATAGAATTGAATTTAATTTGGAATGAAAAAATATTTTTAATTCAAAAAGCAATAGAATTAAACCCTTTTAAAACCGAATATTTTATGTGGATGGACGCAGGAATGTCTTCTTTTAGAAATAGAATGCCACCACCAATACCATTTCCAAACATAAATAAATTAAATAATTTACCAAAAGATAAATTTATTTATTCTTCTTCGCATAATTTCACATACAATGAAAAATTTATAAAAGGTCAGTATCATTTACACCACCATGTATCAGGAACATATTTATTTCATAAAAATATAATTAATAAACTAGTTGATATTTATAAAAAATACTTAAATTTAATTGATGAAAATGATATTTGGACAGATCAAGTTATATGGACTCTTATTTATAGGGACAAAAAAGAATTATTTTATAAATTATGTGATAATTATGCGACTATTCCTTTTTATTTATATTAATAAGGTTTACTTGTATAAATGTAAAATCAATCTATCTTTTTTATCTATCGTTGAATCAATAAAATAATGTTTTGTTAATCTATCATTTACAATTTTTAAAACATTATCAACAGATATATTTTCCCAATTGCAAATTTCATTACCTTTATTTGGACCTTTACCGAATAATCTAACATCATCAATTATAATAATACAATTATGTTGACAATATTTTACTATATTTTCTAGTTCTTCATACAAAGGGCAATCTTTTTCTCCTCTACCTGTAATACCTGCGCTCCAATGTCCATCTAAGAAAAATAATGTATCTGTTTCTAATAACTGACATACTTGTTTTAATTTTGAAGAACTATCACCCAAATGAAATTTTATTTTATTACCTTTATAGGATGTAACTAATCTTAGGTAAAAATCTTGTTTAATTTCAATTGTATGAAGGGTTTCAAAAAAAGGCTCCATTTTTGCAATGGTTTCGCCCAAAAATGTACCTGTTTCTACAAAAGTAGGAACAACTTCAAAAAGACCATCTATTTGAATTTTATTCAAATCATCTATTTCTAATGCGGGCATTTATAAAAGAATATGTTTATTATCTTTAAATAAAAACATATTTTAGTATGTTAGTGATTAACTAATTAATTTCTATAGGTCTTTCAATAATCTCCATATCTTGTCTGTAAATTGACCAATATTTCTCTTTTGGGGAATTTCCAAATATCCATTTATCAGGAGCGATAATTCGAGGTTTATCGTATATTGAAAGAAATGATCCCCACCAGTAAAATGTTGAGTTAGAAATAACATAATTTTTAAATAAAGCCATAGTTAATAGCATATTCTTATCTTCCTTAATATCCATATAAACAAATGTTTCCCCTTGAAATTTTTGTTTACACCATTCAATATCATCAGATATAATATAATATTTATTTTTGTTCATTTTTTTTAAGCCCTCATTGTAATATGTCATTCCACAAGGATTATGTACATCTGGATATGTAATATAATCTCCACGTCTCACTCCCAAAAATGCAAAATCGTGAGGCTTTGATAATTCAGGATATCTATTCAAAATATCTGTATTATTTTTTAAATATGAAACAATTCCACCATCCGGTGTGAAAAGTTGTTTAATTTCATTTGTGTATTCTCTCCAATTCCAGTCAGATTGAAAATATCCATTAAGACATATTGATTTAGATTTTCCAACTCTTGTGTTTTTTATATGATTTATTTGTTCAAGTAATGGATACGCATTCCACGACATTTCTTTTATATTCATATCCATAATTGGTAAATTATTAATAAAATTAACACCTTGAAATATATTTGAATAATATGTTGATGGGTGTTTACCCTGTCTACAACCTCCAAATTGATTTAGTTTGAACATTAAATTAGAATTTAATTTTCTAGACATTACATACGCAGCAGCTATTTGAAATAATTGATTTCCAATACCACCCTGTAAATTAGCTGTCATAATTTCGGGACTAATTGAACATATAATATCTTGAATTATTCTCTTAACAGAATAAGTAATATTCCAATTAGGATAATCCGTTTTAAATTTAGTTAAATCGCTGATATACCATATGTGATCTCCTGCTCTGGCTTGTTCGTGCAATTCATAATTTTCCCATTTTTTACCAGTTAAGTTATTAACCAAATCAATTGTTTCAAGAATACTTAATGAATTATCTCTCCCTCCACCCATATTATAAACAGCCGCGGGTTTAGGATTTTGATGGTAATTCCAAAAAGCATTAACTAAATCATATGAATGTATATTATCTCTTACTTGTTTACCTTTGTATCCAAATATTTTATAGTGTTTATTGGTAACAATACATTTAACTATATAGGACAAAAATCCATGTAATTCTGCTCCTTGATGATTAGGTCCGGTAATACAGCCTCCTCTAAAACAAACTGTGTTCATATTAAAATATCTACCATATTCTTGAACCATCGCGTCGGCTGATAATTTACTTACCCCAAATAAAGAGTGTTTACAATGATCAACAGACATATTTTCATCAATAGCTCCTTTGCCTTTTAGTTCATATCTAGTTTCTAATTCTTCAATGTCTAATCTATTAGGATTATCTCCATATACTTTATTAGTTGACATAAAAATAAAACTAGATTTTATACAATGTTTTCTTGTAAGTTCTAATAAATTTAAAGTGGCTACAGCATTAATTTCAAAATCAGTATGTGGTTCTTTTGCTGCCCAATCATGAGAAGGTTGTGCCGCACAATGAACAATACATTTAATTTGATTGCCGTATTTTTCAAAAATTTCCTTTTCTAATTTTTCTTTATTTCGGATATCAATATTATGGTGAATAAAATTAGAATATTTATTAGTTAACGTATTTGTTATATTCTGAGTGGATGTGTTGAAAAAATATTTTCTCATATCATTATCAATTCCTATAACAGTATATCCTATATTACTAAAAAACCGAACGGTTTCAGATCCAACGAGACCACCAGAGCCTGTTACTATACAATATGACATATATTTATTTAATTAAATTTATCTTTATATCTTTATTTGTTATACCAATATCTATGACATTCTTTTTTTT
>TARA_R110001592_G_scaffold27321_1_pt1 | contig 21271 bp, 20 predicted proteins | sample TARA_R110001592 | Tara Oceans TARA_R110001592 (sample SAMEA4398387) | marine metagenome | biome: Polar Biome; feature: [SRF] surface water layer (ENVO:00010504); material: water (ENVO:00002006), including particulate matter (ENVO:01000060) such as... | depth 5 m | reverse complement strand
TAACCATTAACAATAGTAATAAATGTAAATTGTTTTACTTAAGGGGGTAATTTGTCCGCAAATTATAGTCAATTTTCAGAAAATGAAGCGGGCTTTTTGTGTTTTTTGGTACTAAAGCAACACAATTGCGTTAATAAATACCTATAAAATACCTATAACAATTTTAACGATATGGCCAAACATTTATACATTTAGTTATTAGAAACTTATGAAGGGGTGTAGTGTCGTACGTTTACATCTCTCTAAATAAAATTAGGGGTCAAGACTTAAAAAAAGTTTAGACAAGGCTAAAAATAGATTTAGACAAGGCTAAATTTATACATTCTTATAATATATATTATGTTAAATAGAAATACATCTACGCCCCCCCCCTCCGTTGTTCCACGTGGAACGAAAATGATAAAGTATATATTCAAAACCATATACACCCGACCCCCTAAAAAATTTCCGTTTGTGTTTTGTAATAAAATTTCCATTCCCTATACATTGTCCCATCGTTTCACAGAACTAATACCTTTTTTATACCAAGGTATATACGTTGGTAATACTATATATTATATGTTAGTATATATATATATATTAGTTATTATACTTAGTAGCATATACTACAAAGAAAGAATTAAAAATAAGAAAGAAAGTGTGGTGGGTACCCGTTTGTTATATAAGACACCCCACCCATATAGGTGTATAAACAAAAATAACCCCTATTACAGAGGTTATCTTATCTTTGTGGGGTCTATACACCCCTTTGTATCTTAACGTCTCTTAGAAGTCTCTATTAAAGAACTTACATAGGTTTCGTTTTATCTCCAGAAGTTAATCCTTTAGACATACCTACGTTAGAAGGTTGTCTTCTACCTGAACCATCACCATTACCAGTTTTTAATATCTCATCTATCTGTTTTTTTAGTTTTGCAATTTCCGCAAGGACATCTTTTCTTTGTCTCATCCCCGAAGGCTCTCCAGAATCATAAGCTTCTAGAAGTTCATTTAAACGTGCTATTCTAGCTCTTAGTTGTTTTATCTTTTCTTTATTCTCCATTACGCTCTTGTTCCTGGTGTAGCTTGTTCGTATCTAGCATTATCCATAGAGCTTCCTCCATCTCTGTTTTCAGGACCTCCCCCCGCAGACTTAGAACCACCCCCCATCATTTTCTGAGCTTGTTCTTGAGTTATACATCCAGCCTTAATTAATTGTTTTAAACCATTCATCATTTGTTTCTGGTCTTTCATTTGTTTTATTTGAGCAATAGCTTTTTGACATTGTTCTTTACTTGGTTTCTTTTCCGGCATAATTTCTATTTGTTTGTTATTATTTATTTAACTTCTTTTACCAGTGGAGCTAGACTTTCTAGTTCCTGTACTTGGTGATTTTCTATTCTTTGGATAGTTATGTTTAACTCCTTTCTTTCTACCCCCTTCTCCTTTCTTACCTCTATTTGTAGATGCTTTAACAAAACCTGTTATCTTATCTCCACAATGAGAAGCATCTTTACCATCTCCATTACCATAGGTTCCCTTCTCTCTATTATAACGATTTAACTCTACACGTCTTTTACGCCTAGACTTATTTTCGTTACGATATTCTTTTTTATAATCTCTAGGCATATTTATTTATTACAGATACAATTGTTTTTATTCTTACGACACTTAGGACATAACTTATTACAAGAACATCCCATTAATATGATTTTCTTTTTGCTCCAGTTTTTTTCTTTTTAACTACTTTCTTTTTTGTTTTTGGGTATGCCATGATTATATTTTTTTATTTTATATTTTACAAATATAGTAAAAAAGTATTTATTAACAAAGCATATTCTTTTAAATAATTTTATTACATTTGTACCAAATAAATTTAAATGAAAAAACCAAACATAATAAACAAAGCTTGGAATTTAAGTAACTCAATAATTCAATATGCTAAATCTGGATTTGATAATACGTCTAAAGAAAAATATAAAGAAAGGCTTACTTTATGTAACTCTTGTGAACTTCTTAATAAAGAAAAAGGAACATGCACAATATGTGGATGCGTAATGTCTGTAAAGGCTAAGTGGGATGTAGAGTCGTGTCCTGAAAAAAAATGGTAATAATTAAAACAAATTAAAATGAATATACCCGAAGGTTTAATAAGAAAAGTTATTGTGACCGCAGGAGATAGAGATATAACCTATCTAAGAGGACAAACAATAGCAAAAGGAGCTTTAAAGATTGTAGACATAACATTTGATAAAGCGTACTCTCAACACTTTAACGAAGTTAGATATAATATATATGTAGTTCCAAGAGATGAAAACTATACAAGATTATGGAAATCTATACCTGGAAACAAATGTGTTCCAGAATATGAATTAGGAATTGAAAAACCAATATAATGATAAAAAATTCACTGGGAAATATAGTTCTTTTAGAACTAAAGACAGAAACAGAAGATAAACACACTCTTTCTGATGGCACAGAACTATGGTTAGATACAGAGATAGATAGATTGTGGCACGCTAGACAAAATGGTATTGTAAAACATTTACCTCCAAATCCAGACAAAAGAGTTGAGGATAATTTACAATTAAAAAAAGGAGATAAAGTATTTATACATCATCTTGTAATAGATAAAACTCTTGAATTTAATGGAGAAAAATATTACCAAAGTGATATAGACCAAATATACGCTTATGAAAGAGATGGAGAAATAACTATGTTAATGGATTTTATATTTGTAGAACCTATCAAAACTAAAGAACAAGTTTCTGATTCTGGTATAATTACAAACATAAAAAAAGAAATAACTATAGATAAAGGTGTAGTCACACATATAAATCAATTCACTGAAGAGTTTAAAGTTGGAGATACAATTCTTTTTCAAAAAAATTCAAACTATAAAATGAAAATTAATGATAGAGAATTATATAGAATGAGAAATAGTAATGCTATGTGCATTTTACCATAATGATAAAGAAGACAGAAATAGAATTATATATAGAAGACACTCTTAGTGAACTTCTAGAAGCAGCTAAAGAAGGAATAGCAACTCTTATAGCAGATGTTAAAAGACCTATAGCTGACGATGTAGCTGATGAAAGACGTAAAAATGCATTAGAATCTAAAAAGAAAGCTTTTATGGATGCTCAAGAAATGATGGAAGCTTTAATAAGACTAGACCAAAAAATGAAAGGTGAAACAATAAACGAAATTAATATTAAAGATAATCACTTCAAAGGAGGTGCTGCAGAAAAATTCGCAAAATGAAAAAACCATTAGACAAATTAGACGATTATTATTACAAAGAAGAGATAATAAATAACACAATGCATTACTCATATCTTCTTATTACCAATCAAATAACATTTGATGAATTATTAGACATTCAATCAACAGAAGGGTTTGGTTTAATATTTGACCCATACGACCCCGATATTGACGAACAGAATATTATAGACACACTTCTAGACCACTTTATACACTTAGAAGAATACGAGAAGTGTCAGGACTTAATAGACCTTAAAAAAGAAAAAAAATAAAAAAAAAAGGGACATAAGTCCCTTTTTTATTATATACATATTTCTTACTATTCTAATAGATTAGTAGCGTCTGTTTTACCAACAACCTGAGTTAAATTATCATCAACAACCAATACACTAAATCCATGTTTACCAGAACCTTTTATTTTCATAATAGTGTCCATCGCTGTCGCTCCTGTATTAGCTATAAATGCTGTAGTCCCAGAGTCTCGAGCTTGAACAGCACTAACAACATTCTTAGTTCTTACAACTCCAGAAACGCTAATGTCTGGAAAATCAACCATCTGACCATTTACAGAAAGTTTTTTCATGTCAAGAAAAGCTCCTTTTCCACCAATGTGATTTACAAATAATTCTTCTGTACCATCTAATGAAGTTTCAATTTCTAATATATGTACAAAAGGTGAATCTAATCCAGCGTTATTTGTTTTTGAAGTGTCATACCATACCACCCAATCATCAGCAGTTGCTGAAGTTGTAGATAAAGCTCCTTCATACATTAAAATAATTCTGTCAAGATTAATCATTAGACCTGATTTATCTGAGTCAGCAGCAGCAGCGTCATAAGTAACTCCATTCTTAGATTTTAATTGAACATTCATAAGTTGATTTGACAAATCGGATACACGACCTACACCAGGATGCGTAGTATGCTGTTCTGTTACCAATGTAATAGGAGCTGCAGGAGAAGACATGTCAGCATAAACTAACCTACCTGACCTTCTGTATAAAGGAAATGATAATCCAGTAGTGTCATTAGCTATAGCAAGATACCCTGAACCTTTTGACGTTTCTATTTGAATTGCTGTTGCAGTAGATACAGCGGCAATTGCAAAAGCTTGTCCAGATTCTAAAGCGTTGGAAGCTAAATCAATAGTTGTATCAACTGCGGTTCTGTCTCCTATCTGAACAATTTCACCAGCTTTAATTGTTATTCCTGCGTTTAAAGTAATGTCAATTTGGTCAGCACTATTATCACTACCTGTAACAGTTCCGATAAGTTCTTTGCTATCATAACCATAGATAACGTGTTCGGTGGACAATCCGATGTTTTCAAAAGTTGTACCTTTATTGAAGACATTTAGTCCTGCGTACTTTTTGGTTCTTACGCTCATAAAATTTCCCATTTTTTTTTGTTTTTTTGTTTATAAATAATTTAATAGATACAAATATAATTATATTATAGTTATTTTCCTAATTATTTACTATATTTGTATTAAGTTAATATGAATATACAAGGAATAAAAATTATACTACCCAAGATACCAAAGAAAAGTTCTATTATAGGTTATAATAAATCTAAGAAAAACCAAAAATGGACACGGACTTCTTTACCAGAATCATGGGATTCTTTAAGTGAAATTAAAAAAAATAATTTTATCGGACAAGAATTTGAAAGGAGATTAAATGGGGTTTGGTTTATGAATAATGGTGAAGAAACTTATATAACAGGAGCTCATTATTATTATTTGAATTGGTGTAAGATAGATATTGGGTATCCAGATTACTGGGATAGAGATAGAAGATTTTTTCTTGTGTGGAACTCTGTTAGAAAAGATATTCATAGTTTTGGTTTAATAATGCCCAAACATAGAAGACAGGGAGCTTCATGGAAAGCTGCTTCTATTGTTTTACATGACATAAGTTTGTCTTATAATTCAAGTGGAGGTATATTAAGTAAGACAGGTAGTGATGCAAAAAAGCTCTTTGACAAAGTTGTTTACATTTTTAGAAAGTTACCACCTTTTTTTCAACCTATCATTGAAGGTACAGATTCTCCTAAAACTGTATTGTCATTTAAAAAACCTGGAGAAAGAATTACAAAAAATAACACAAAGGTTAAATCATCAGAAGCATTAGATAGTCAGATAGATTGGAGAAATACGAAAAATAATTCATATGATGGGGAAAAATTAAAAACTTTTATATCAGATGAGGGAGGTAAATGGTTAGAAGCTGATTGTTCAAGAAACTGGCAAATAGTTAAACCAGCTCTTTCTCAAGGTAGAAAGATTATTGGTAAAGCTTTTTTACCATCAACAGTTAATGAAATGGAGGAGGGGGGAAAAGCGTTTAAAGACATATGGGATGATTCAGACCAAGAAGATAAAGTTTTAGGTACAGATAGAACAAGGTCAGGTCTTTATAGATATTTCACTCCATCATATGATGGATTTGAAGGGTTTATTGATGAGTACGGGCATAGTGTTATAGAGAATCCAAAGTCAAAAATTTATGATAAATATGGAGATATAATTAATATAGGTAGTAAAAATTATTTAAATAAAATAAGAGAAGGACTTAAAAAAGATACTAATAAATTAGCAGAACATAAAAGGCAATTCCCTTGGACTCCAGAAGAAGCTTTTCGTGTCGCTACAGATGATTGTTTATTTGATTCAGAAAGAATATATCAACAAATAGATTATATAGAAGGCTCTGGGGGTAAAATGGTTACAAAAGGAAACTTTACATGGACTAATGGAATCAAAGATACAAAAGTAGTTTGGAGACCTGATAAAAAAGGTAAGTGGTCAGTTGTGTTATTACCAGACTCAAGTAAGACAAATTCACAAATAATTAAATTTGGTAATAAATTTCCAGGGAATGAATTAGAGTATGTTTCAGGTTGTGACCCTTTTGACCATGATGTAACTACAGATGGTAGAAGGTCAGACGCTGCTAGTTATATATTTAGAAAGTTTAATGCTCATGAACAAGATGATTCTCATATGTTTGTTTCTCAATATATAAACAGACCTCCTAAAGCTGAATTGTTTTTTGAAGATATGTTAATGCAATGTATCTTTTATGGATGCCCTATATTAGTAGAAAATAATAAAATAGGACTAATTCAACATTTTAAAAGAAGAGGTTATGAAAAATATTTAATGGCAAGACCAGAGTCTACACATACTAAATTTAGTAGAAAACAAACGGAAGTTGGTATTCCAGCAACTGGAGTTGCGGTGGCAAATGCTTTAGTAGATTCTATACAATCTTATGTTTATGACTATGTAGGTATAAATGAAAATGACGAAATAGGTAAAGTTTTTTTTTACGAGTTATTAAAAGATTGGTTAGAGTTTGATGTAAATAACAGAACAAAATATGATGCTAGTATGGCAAGTGGGTTTACTTTACTAGCTTCACAAAAACATGTAAAAGCTAAGGTTTCAATAAAAACAACAGAACCTTTTGTAAGAAGATACAGTAATAATGGAAAAATATCTAAAATAATTAAGTAATGGGAAAAACATCATTTAGTGGGTATCCAAACCCTTTCGTTTCACGAGAAGAGAAATTAGAAAAAAATTATGGAATGCAGTATTTTAAAAGAATGTATCATGAATGGGTTGATGAAGAAGCTGGAAGTGGGGCTTATGTATCTCGTAATGAAAGATATAAAAGATATAGAGAATATGCTGAAGGAATGCAGTCGGTTGAACAATATAAAGATTTACTAGGAGCGTCTGGAGATAGTTCTTATTTAAATCTTAACTGGGAAGTTGTTCCTATGATACCTAAATTTGTAGATGTTATTGTAGGAGGATTAACAAATCAAGAGTATAAAATAAAATGTACAGCTATTGACCAGTTATCAAAAGATAAAAGAACTGAAGATAGATTAAAGAAATTAACTGCTATGGAACTTAAAGAGTTTCATAACGAAATGGCTGGACTAACAGGAATGCCATTTGATAAAGGTAATGATGAATTACCAGAAAGTAATGACGAGTTAGATTTGTATATGAGTTTAAATTATAAACAAATGACTGAAATAGCTATGGAAGAAGGTATTGAGTTAACTTTTTATTTAAATGATTGGGAAGAAGTTAAAAAAAGAATATCTAGAGATTTAGTTGTTTTAAATATTGCAGCTAGTAAAACAGATGTAGAAAACGGTAAATTAACTATTAGATATGTAGACCCTAATAATTTAGTTACATCTCATTCTTCAAGACCAGATTTTAAAAACATAGAACACGCTGGAGAAATTATTTACATGAGTATTCATGATTTAAAAAGATTAGCTGGTGATGAGTTTACAGAAGATGAATATATGGAAATTGCTAGAAGTAATGGTGGCAAATATGGTAATCCAAAAAATTTAGGTAAAGGTTCTAATTATTATAATTCATATGAACTACATGAATATGATACTTATAAAGTAGCTGTTTTAGATGGATTGTATAAAACTGTAGACGATTTACATTATGAGAAAAAAGAAAATAAATATGGAGGATACTCTATAAATAAAAAAACTAAAACTTATAAAGAGCCTAAAAATTCAAAACAACAAAGAACAAAAATTAAAACTTCTGTAGAAAACATATATAAAGGAAAGTGGATTGTAGGTACTGATTATATATTTGATTATGGATTAGCTACTAACATACTAAGACCTAAAAGTAATTTATCTAAAGCAATGTTACCTTATTCTATATACGCTCCTAATATATTGAATATGAATAATAAAAGTCTTGTAGAAAGGATGATTCCTTTTGCTGACCAGATACAATTATGTCACCTTAAAATACAACACCTTATGTCTAAAGCAAAACCAAAAGGTTCTGCTATTGAATTAGGAGCTATAGAAAATGTAGGTAAGGGAGATGGTGGTACATTTACTCCTATTGAAGTTCAAGATATATATCAACAAACAGGTAATTTATACTATAGAGCTCAACAAGATGATGGTACACCTATTCAATCTATGCCTATACAAGAATTAGGAGGAGGTATAGGGGGAGCTCTTCAAGAATTAATTGCTATATACCAATATAATTTACAAATGTTAAGAGATGTTACAGGTATAAATGAAGCAAGAGATGCTTCTCAACCAGATAAAGAATCTTTAGTTGGAGTACAAAAAATGGCTTTACTAGCTTCTAATAATGCGACAAGATGGATTAATCAAGCTTTATTAAGTATAACACAAAACACTGCGAAAAGTATAGCATTAAGAGTTCAAGACCTTGTTCAATATAAAGGAACATACAAAGGATATGTACAAGCTATAGGAGAATACAATATGAAAGCTATTGAAGTTAGTAAAGATGTTACTATGGCTGATTACGGTATAATGATTGAACCTTTACCAGATGAAGAACAAAAAGTTTTATTAGAACAAAACATTCAAGTTTCTATACAACAGGGAGCTTTAAGATTAGAAGACGCTATTATGATTAGAAATGTTAGCAATGTTAAATTAGCTAATCAACTATTAATTTTAAGAAGAAAAAAATACGCTGAAGAAGCTGCTAAAGCTGCTCAAGCAAACGCTCAATCTAATGCTGAACAACAACAAGCTTCCACTGCAGCTAAAGCTCAAGCTGACTCTCAATTAAAACAAATGGATTCAGAAATAGAAATGCAAAAGTTACAAGCAGAGTACCAAATGAAAGAAGAATTTGCTAAAGCAGAACATGAAAGAAAACTTCAAATTATGTCATTAGGAGGTGAAATTAAGGCCGAACACATAAGAATAGCTGAAGATGATTCAGATTTAGTAAGAACTAAGGTAAAATAATTGTATAATAATTTTTTTTTTATTATATTTGTAAATATTAATTTAAATTTAAGAAAATGTCAAACGAAAGATTTGAGAAAATGGCTGCTAAACAAATGGGTTATGATTTAGCAGAAGATACAGAAATAATAGAAACTGCAGAAGTTTCTGAAAAAACTGAACCGAACACAGATACAAACCCAGAAAGTTCTTTGAAAGAAGATACTACTCAAGAAACAAGTGAGGAGTCAAGTAATGTTGAAAAAAGTTTTGAAGATTTATTAGCCGAAAAGACTAATGGTAAAATAAAAACTTATGAAGATATTGAATCCTTACTTTCATCTAAAGACACGTCATCAAAATTCGCTAACGAACAGATAGCGCAATTAAATGATTACGTTGCTAAGGGTGGTGATGTTCAAGAGTATTTAAAAACTCAAACGGCAAATTATGACGAAATGGAAGAATTTGACTTAGTTAAATCTCATATGAAATTTAACAATCAGGACCTAGAGTCTGATGAAGTTGATTTACTTTTCAATAGTAAATATAAGCTAGATGAGGATATATATACCGCTGATGAAATAAAATTATCTAAGATTCAATTGAGAACTGAGGCTAAGAAGGCTAAAAAAGCTCTTAAATCATTTCAAGAAGAATCTTCAGTTCCTAAACAACACAGAGAACAGGTTAGTAAACAAAAAAAATCTGAAGAGTCTCAAAAGTTATGGTCTGAAAAAATAGATAACTCTTTATCTGACTTTAAAGATGTTTCTTTTGATATAAACGATAAGGGAGAAAAATTTTCTTATTCGTTGTCAGAAGATGCTATTGAAAATGTTAGAACATCAAACAAGAATCTTTCTGATTTTTGGAATAGATATGTAAATGAGGATGGTAGTGAAAATATTACTAAACTTAATACTGACATGGCTACTTTAAATGATTTAGATTCTATAGTTAGAAGTGCGTTTGCTCAAGGACTATCAAAAGGTAAAGGTGATATAATAGATGATATTAAAAATCCTTCCTATAGTCCTGAAAGTAAAACAATTTCTGACAAACCTCTTTCTATGGCTCAACAGATTGCTGATGAGTTAAGAAGGAATAACTAAATATTAATGCTTTAAAAAATAAAACAAAATGGCATATACTACTACACCTGGGATTCCTAGTGCTTTTCAGGTAGCTACAAACGAAAATTATGTATCTACATTAAGTATTCACCAACCAGAGGTTGCGGAAGACTTTGTAAATAGATACGGAGAACAATCTTTAATGGGATTCTTAGATGCAACAGGAGCTATGGCACCAGTGTCTCAAAGAAAATATGAACACTATGAAGATGATTATTTACACCAAAACTTTAAACAAACTGGTACACCTACTATTACTGTTGGTGGTGTAACTATTACTTTAGACCCTGCTTTTTCTTCTGATGGTACTACTTCTGGTAACTTCTTTATTAGAGTTGGAGATATTGTACAAAATTCTTACGGAGAAATTGCTCTTGTAACTGCTAAGCCTGCTAATAATACTGCTACTTTAGTACCTTACAAAAATGCGTCTTGGACAGCTTTAGCTGCTACTGATGTGTTAATTGTAATTGGTAACGAACATGCTGAAGGTACAGGACAACCTGATGGAATTACTCCAACAGCTAATCACTACGAAAACTATACAATGATTATGAAAGACTCTTTCCAGGTAACTGGTTCTGAGGCTACTAACAAAATATGGTTTAAAGTAAATGATGCTGCAACTGGGAAGTCTGGATACTTATGGTACTTAAAAGGTGAAGGTGATACTTACAAAAGATTTAACAACTACTGTGAAATGCAAATGTTATTAGGTCAAGTTGCTACTAACACAAATGCTGCTTTAACTGGTACAATTGGTTCTGGTGGTATTAATGGTACTGAAGGTTTAATTGACTTTATGAGAAGTGGTAACTCACAAACTTATAATCAATTAGCTGGATTTAACATATCTGATTTTGATTCTATGATTCGTACATTAGATGCTAATAGAGGAGCTAAAGAAAACACTATGTGGTGTGGAATTGACTTATCATTAGCTATTGATGATGCAGTTGCTTCTATGTTTGCTGGTGGAGGTATTTCTTATGGTGCTTTTAATGGAGCTGAAGAAATAGGAGTTGCTTTTGGATTCAAATCATTTGCTAGAGGTGGATATACTTTCCATAAGAAAGCATATGAAGCTTTAAGTTACACTCCAATGTTAGGAGCTGCAGGATACAACTATTCTGGTATGGGTCTTGTTATTCCTGGAGATATGGGTAAAGATTCAAAAACTAGAGAGTCTATTCCTTCTTTAAGAGTTAGATATAAAGAAGCTGGAGGATACTCTAGAAAAATGGAGCACTGGTTAACAGGTTCTGCTGGACTTGCTAATCCTACTTCTGATGTTGATGAGTTAAGATGTCACTACAGAACAGAAAGAGGATTTGAAGGTTTTGCAAACAACAGATTTATCTTACTTGAAAGAGCTTAATTAAGTTCTTCATTATATAAAGAAAGGGGAGGACTTGTCTCCTCCCTAATCTTTTTTTTATTAATTATATTAAATTTAAAAAAATGACAAAAAAAGAAAAACAAATTACTATCTTTAGGTTAGTATATAGAAATGATAAACCGTCTACAACAGGAAGACACTATCCAGTTAGTCATAGAATACCATCAATAGATGAAGTGTATGACGAAGCAACTAAAAGAAACAGAAAAATTCAATACGTTTTAGGAGAACAATCAATTTACGCAGATGAACAATCTTCTTTCAATCCTGTATTAGGAGATATTGTATTTAACAATGGTTCTTTACCTGTTCAATATCAACAAGTTACTTTAAGAGAATTTTTAGAAAAAACTAATTACAATTCTTCAAACCCAGACAGAATGAGTAATAAGAAAGTTATTTTTGAAACTATTAACTTAGAAACTGATGCTGAAAAAGATTTAGAGAATTTAGAAACAGAATTTCATGCTGTAGAAACCTTAATGACTATGGATGCTCAAAAGATGGTTGGATATGCTAGAGCTATGGATGTTAATGTAGAAAGAAGTATGTATGAAATTAAACATGATATGATGGTTATAGCTAAAAGTGACCCAGTATTATTTATGGAAGAAATTTCTAACCCTAAACTAGAAAGAAAACAAATTATTATGGAAGCTGAAGATGAAAGATTTATTAGTATTAACACATCTTTAAGACAAGTAAAATGGGGAATAGGTTCTAAACAAATGATAACAGTTATTCCTGTAGGGATAAATCCTTATGACCATTTTGTAGATTACACTTTTGAATCTGAAGGACAAGAAGTTTTTAATAAAATTGTAAAATTATTAAAAGGTGATACACCTAAAAAAGAAAAAGTTGTAAAGTCTAAATAATAATATTTATTATATATATAAGTGAGGGGTATGTTTTAGACATATCCCTTTCTTTTTTGAAAAAAATTCACTATATTTGTATTCATATCATAAAATTATAAATAAATGGCAGGTGAAGTAGGTAGAGTAATAACAGCTTTTTCAAGAAAACAAGTTTATCTATCATCAGGAGTTCTTACTCATGAAGTTGAAATAAACTTTCGTCAACATACTATCACCATGGGTGGTTACCAAAACAGTCCTCAACCAATTTGGACTTCAGGTGTTTTAATTGAAGATATAACAGGAGATGTATCTACAAATCCTAATATGTTTGTCGGAAGTACAACTACTGTTAACGCTTCTTCTGTACTTGCTGGTAGAGGTTTAAAATACGCTTTTTCAAATTTACCTAATATAGGTACAGAAAGAACTTATAAATTAACCTTTCCTAGCGCTCCAATATTTGGAGCTGGGTATACAAAAGAAGTTACTCTATGGGTTCCTGGTAAGCATCACTTTTACACTAGAGCAGATGGAGCTACTATTTCAGGTGATACTAAAGAAAAATGTATAATTCCCGCTTTAGGAGCTCCTATAAGTCATGACTTAAATGCAGGAAATGTTTGGTCATTTAAAAATCATCATTTTCAATCTATTGAAAGTGATTTATCAACAAGTGATTATTTGAACGCAACGTGTACTGGTATAATAAATACACATACTGGAACTACAAATAATATACCAGATGTAACTTTTTACACTAAAGAAATAATAGACAACAAAAACACTTTTACTGATTTTAAATTTAGACCTGATAAAGATGTAGATTATGCTAATGAAACACATACCACAAATTGGAATAATTGTGGAAATCTCGCTAAAATATCTTTAGACTCTATTTCAATGAGAAAGGAGATGATAAATGAAGGAGCTTCTGGTGTTGGTAGTGAATCTCAACATCTTTCTTATCTTAATACTATTACTGGTCATGTACCAAATTTAAAGTTATCTGTAATAATACAACAAGAAAATGTTGGAGGACAGTCAGTTCATTCATCACTAAGCGAGAGTGCAAATGCTAATTACGCAGCTATACTCGCTGTTTTGAATGGTACAAATGTAGAAACAAGAGGATATGCTAGTCATGGTTATGGTATTACGACATGGAACACTTTAGGTTCTGACCCTTGTATTAGTTCTAATATAACTTACTCATTAATAACACAAACTCATGAAAGTTTAGCTGGTGCAAATGATGGTGAATTAGAAGTTTTAGGTACAGGAGGTCAAACTCCTTATTCTTATGAATTTACAGGCCCTAATAATTTTACCTCTACATCACCTAATATATCTAACTTACTTCCTGGTACATACGCTTTAAAAATAACTGATGCTTTGGGATGTACCGTAGGAACTTCTTTTGTAATTAATCCAGGACCTGCTCCTTGTCAAGGAACTGTCACTATAAGTCAACAGTCTGGAGATGGATGTGGTATGGTTGATTTAATACCTTTAGTTTCAAATTTAGCTAATGGGGTAACATCATACACTTGGGTGTGGTTAAGTCCTAATGGAACTACTATTTCTTCTGGAACCCAATCTACAGGTCAAACTCAAGATGTAAATTCCGTAACATCTCCAGGATTATATACTTTTCAGATAGATTTAGGTAATGGATGTATAAAAAGTGGGTCTTTTGCTGTAATTGCCGCTAATACTCCATCAGTAACCGTAACATCCACAGACGTAACTACTAGTGGAGGTTCTAATGGTACAGCAACATCTACAGTTATAGGAGGTCAAACTCCATATACTTACCTTTGGTCTAATGGAGCAACTACATCTTCTATCACTGGGTTAACAGCTGGTACTTATACAATTTTAATAACTGACTCTAGAGGATGTGCTGTTACGAAGACTATTATAATTACAGAGCCAGCTACAATACCTCCTAATGTGTCTCCGTTAGATGTATGTATGAATTTAAGTACTAATAAATTTACATTTAGAGATAACAATACCTACACTGGTAGTAATAATACATTACCTTACAAGATATCTATAACAGTTAAATTAGTTAATAACGCTACTACTATATATACTGGTAATTTAAGTTCTCCAGATATATTTGTAGATAATGATTCATCTGCATTAAGAACTTATAACTCTTCAACTAAACATGGTGTAAATAAAGATATAACAATATTATCTAGTTCCACATTATATAATGATATTTATGAAATAACTTTTAATTGGAATTTCTCTGGAGGTACTTCAATTGAAGCTACATCAATAGTTTTGATAAATGGGTTAAGCATTACTACATTTAACGCCTTATCTATATCGTCTTCAATGAGTTACGATTGTAATGATGATATAATTAACAGTTTAGATACTACAAATTATTCTATTAATAACGTACCTTATAATTTTACCAGAACTCATTCAATGTTACCTCCATCAGGGTCTAGTTTACCTTCTCCTGTATTATCGTCTTCAGCAAGTGCATTAAATTACACTGGATTAGAATTAGGAGTTTGGAGTAATTCTATAACTTCTGACATAATATGGGATATGCCTGGAACTATAAGTCATCAAGAGTATTGTATTATTAAAAACTTAACATTTGCTAGTACTTCAAATGTATTATGTTATGCTGACCCTTGTGTTGTTACTGAGTGTATTAAAAAGATAAAAACTAAATTAGCAACCGCTGAGTGTGATTGTAATGAAAATGATATTAAAAAATATAGACATATATTAAAGAGAGTTGGTCATTTATTAGCTATGTATAATATTACATTAGATTGTACTAATATAATAGATGACTCTTTACTACTTTACGATATAATAGATTTAACCGACTGTGGTTGCGGATGTGAATGCGGTGGTTGTGATTAATAATAAATAAAAAAAAAGAAAATGGCGATAACTACAATATGTGACGTTTACTGTTGTATAGAAACAATAAATAATAAATACATTGCAGCTGAATGTGCAAATCCAAAATTAGCTAAGGAATATTTAGCTATATTAGACAAGGTTACTGTATTAATTGGACTATATGGAATTGTATCTAATAGTGCTAACTCTTGTTTTGACGAAGTGCAAGCTACAGCGTATTTAACAGAAATAGCAACATTAACAAATTGCAGTGAAACTTGTGGTTGTTCATAAAAAATAAAATATGGCTATTAATATAGATGAAATGTATAGGTTTGTTCAGTTTGTAGCAAACAAAGAGCAGTCTGGATTTATTAAACCTTCTGAATTTAATCTTGCTGTAGATAGAGCTCAAATGCAGTTCTTTATGGAGAGGTATAATAACCCAGCTGAATATCAGCCAGGTAGAGCTATTCCTAGAGTTGCTTATCAACAAACTCAAAAAATATCTGATGATTTAAGGATGTTTATAAAAAGAGTTACGTTACCTATCAATTCAAATGGGATGATGGATTACCCTGATGATTATATACACTTCAGTAAAGCAACGTATAGTTATCTTTCCGAAATAGATGTAGATGATAGTTCTTCTAATGCTGGATGTGTTGATTGTTCTTCAGCTGTGGTTAGTCAGTCGTCAACTAATACAGTGGAAAAGATTGTTGGAGTTAAACCAGTAGATGATGGGGAAATAAACAACCTTTTATCAAGTAGTATTGTAGCTCCTACATTAGATTATCCTATTCTTGCTTTTTTTGAAGATGGTATTCAATATTATCCTAAAGCTTTAGGTGCTGCAGAATTAACATATTTACACAGACCTACATCACCACTTTGGTCATTTACAACAGTGAATGATAGGCCAGTATATAACCCTGGAGCTTCTATAGATTTAGAATGGTCAGAACAGGTGTTTAATGAGATATCTATAAGAATATTATCCTTTGTAGGGGTTAACTTAAGAGAAGCTGAATTATCTCAATACAGTGAAGGTAAAAGACAAACAGGAATATAAAATATGGAAACTACAAAAAGACAAATAGCGGAACAGGTACTTAGACTGATAAATTCGGGAGATGTTACTAGTGATAACGATATAGATATCAGAGAAATAATTTTAGCTGTTGAACAAGAGAGAGATAGGTTAGTTAGGCTTAGATTATTTGAATCATTACAAATGGGAGAAATGATTGTAGCTGGAGATGTAATATCTTCTTTTGATAACGTACTTATAAAGAAAGACTTAGTAAAAGATATGTTATATTCAGAATTACCAGGAAACCCTTTGTCACTACCTAATGATTATGGAGTTTGGCAGGTTAGTTATCAGAAGAATCAAAAAAGTTCGTTTATTAGAATGCCTAATGGCTCTATGGGTTTATATAACGGATTACCATCTTCTGCTTTAGGAGGTAGAGACGGATTCTTTGTAGAAGGTAATAAGATTTATTATAATGATAGTGTTAGTGATTGTTGTGGTAATACAATATTACTTAAAATGGTTTTAAATTCAGGAAGTATATCTAATGATGTTTCGTTTCCAATTCCAGCTGATGTTCAAAGCGAAGTTATTAAAAATGTAACACAATTATTTAGTATACAGAAGCAGTTTCCGCATGATGAACAAAATGATAATATACAATAATATAGAATAATATGAATGGAAGTGTAAAATTAGACGAAGTAATAAAATCTCTCTTAATACAACAAGGAGAATATACAGAACATAAGTATATGCAATATTTAGACTTAGCTCTTAGAGGATTAAAAGAATTAACTTTTGATGTTTTAATGGAAGTTAAAGTTGCTACACTTTCCGTTAACGCAAATTTGACTGTAGACTTACCATGTGATTATGTAAACTATACTAGAATAGGAGTTTGTAAGCCTGATGGTAGAATATATACATTAGGAGTTGATGAACAGATTTGTTTAAGTAGAGGTATAGATACTTGTGGTAATGAAACAGCTAATGAAGGTAAAATGGGTTCTACATGGATAGGTAATTATAGAAATGGTGAATCTACAGGTGGAGTTTATGGTTTAGGTGGAGGTCAAAACTCTAATGGATACTATAGAATAGATAGAGAAAATAATCAAATTGCTTTATCTTCAGATGTTGAACATTCAGAAATTGTTTTAGAATATATAGGAGATGGCTCTAATGTAAATGGAGATAATAAAATAAATACATTATCTGAAGAAGCTTTGAGAGCTTATATATATTGGAAATCTTTACAAAGAAAACGAAATACTAACGGACAAGATAAAGAAATGGCTAGAAGAGATTGGTATAATGAAAAAAGACTTGCTAGAGCACGAGTACTTAATTTTACTCCTGACCAAGCTAAAAGAATTACAAGAAAAGGTTTCAAGCAATCTCCTAAATTTTAATATATGCCCTTAGAAAAGAAAATCGTAGCTGGTGGAGGTATGGATATGGATACGGATGAAAGATTCGTAGCTAAAACTGATTATCGTAAAGCTGTTAATTGTCGTATAAACGCTTCAGATGAAGATAGTGCTGGTACAGTAGAAAACATACGGTCTAATAAACATATTATAAATCCTAACTTTACAAGTGGTACAGTGATAGGTAGTTATGAAGATTTAAACGCTAATGTTGTATATTATTTTGTTCATGGAGGTATTACTGGTACAGACTCTATATTTAAATATGACCCTCAAAATGAATTAATAGAAACAGTATTACAAAGTAATATATTAAATTTTGGAAAGCATAAATTAATAACAGGAGTTAATGTATTAGGAGATGACCAGGATAAGTTTCCACAAGGATTACTTTACTGGACTGATGATAAAAATCCTCCTAGGAAAATAAATATAGATAAAGCTTTAACAGGTGGTTATCCAGTTATAGATGCTCAGACATTGAACGCTATTAAATACCCTCCATCAAAACATCCTGAATGCATAGGAGCTTCAAGTGGTTATACTATAGACACTACGTTTAGTTCTAATCAATTAAAAGGGAAGTCATATCAATTTAAATACAGATGGATATATGATGACGGAGAAAAAAGTACATGGTCTCCTATCAGTCCTGTATATATAGATAATACATTTTCTGCTTTTTATAATATTACAGGTCAAACACAAAATACAAATAATGTTTTACCAGTTAAATTTAACTCAGGACACCATACTGTTGATAGAATACAAATATCTTCAAGAAATACAAATGGGTTAGATGATTTTATATTAATAGCTGACATCAAAAAATCTGATGTTACAGAAAAAGTAACTTTAAACTCAACTGCAACAGTAAGTGCCGTACCAACTACATTTCCTGGTACTTTAGGAGATGATTTAGATTGTGAGTTTTATTTTTATAATGATGGTATATATTCTACTATTGATATTATAGAATCAAACATGTTGTATAGTGATATACCTCATCAATCAAAAGCTCAGGAAATTGTAGAGGGGAATAGATTAGTGTATGGAAATGTAGTAACTGGACAAACTGGTGTTGACACGAAAAGTATTACTTTATCAGCGGGGCAGGATGTTGGAGGTTCAGCTATAGCAAATACAGGTACAACTACAAATATAGCTGATGTAGACGTGAAAGCGATGTGGAATGCTGGAGGTTCCGTTAATACCACTTCACAAGGTACTAAAAGACAGCAAAGAGGTGTTTTTTATGTAAGATGGTTAATAACACCTCCAGCAGCAAATTGTTTTAATGCATATAGACTTAGTGTTAGTGATTTAGTTTTCTCTAAAACAATAGAGAAAGATGGAAGTTTATTCGGGACTAAAGATGCCCATGATGGGAATTTAGGGGTTATTAATATGTCTTATAACTCTGGAGCTTACGGAAGCAGTACATCTACCTGGAATATAGCTGGTAATATATCTTCACAACTTGCAAATTTACCTGTTTTGCAAACTAATATCACTAACGGAGGTCAATCTCAGTCAACAAGTTCTTGGAATGTAAGAACTATCGCTGCAGATTTCATTCAAGGTACAAGTAGGTTAACCCAACCACATAATGTAGAAGGTAGTCTTGATGTTAATGTAGATACTGTCACTTTTTACCCTTCAACCGATGGTAGTAATACATATGTAAATATGAAAGTAAGTATGGCTTATGGTCCTCAATTTTATCTTGACCAAACAGCATTGTTATTTTGTGAAATAGAATCCACTCCTGACAATGGGGATGGTACTAGTATATATAGTATGTCTACAAACTGGCATCCTCATCAATCAACATCAGCTCATCAGGTTTCAGGTAGGGCGAATACACATGCCTTTTGTTTAGCTGTAAATGAAATTGGTTTTGCTGTTGGTATAGGATATGATATGCAAAATCTCAAACGTGGGGCGGGAAGGTTTAAAACTAGTAATGTAGATAGATTTGAATTAGAAATTAATGACTCCACTTATGCAACAACAGGAACTTGTATTGTTGATATTAGTTCAGGTGACGCTGGATTTATGACTAATCTATATAATGCATATCACACTGCACCAATAACTTACTCCAATACATCTGACATTCTTGGTAATAGTCAATTTGCTTCAATATGTCCAACAGGAGGGCAAGAACCTATAGTTCCTTCATTTAAAACAGGAGCTAAACATAGATTCGGGATAGTGTATTATGATGAAGGAAATAGAAGTACATCTGTTCAATTAGCGAGTGTATCTGACGTTTATGTTCCTAAAAATTCTGACTTAGCCGCTGCTCCAAATCCAGCTGGTAATTTTGGGGAATGGCATATTGATTGGGAGATTAACCATGATGCTCCATCTTGGGCTACTCACTATCAATGGGTTTATGGAGGGAATACATTAACAGATGATTTTATTCAGTTTGTTACAGAAGGAATATATGATGGAGTACACGCTCTTAAAGATGATGGTTCTGGTATGGGAGTTTCTAATGAAAACTATGGAGATAATATATTAGTTGACATTAGTAACATAAATCAATACGCAGAAGCTAATGGAGGAGGAGTGGTATCTTATGATTTTCAAGAAGGAGACATGTTAAGATTAGTATTAGACCAAAATGATAACGACCCTGACGCTACAACAACTGTCAACGTAGCATCAACTGGAGTGGCTACATTGGTTCCATCTAGTTTAGAATTTAAAATAGTAGGTAGGGTGGGTCAAAAAGATATGGCTGATATAATACCTCAAACAACATCAGCTCCTATCCAGACAGGTAATGGGGTTTTTGGAGCACCATTTACTGGGGTTCAAGATTATATTGTTTTAGCAAGAGAATCTGTATTAGTTAATTTTCTAGATAGCAGCGCATTAGCTAAGTCTCAATTTACAGGATGGACATGTGAAATATACTCTCCTAAAAAGAAGACTGATGAAGATAAAATTCTTTATCACGAATTTGATGAATGGGGTACCGTATCAGGGGGTCTTCACACAGCTGTAGACGATACAACTACAAATACATGGGCTCAAAACCAAACCTCCTCACTACCTGCTAAGGGGAGGTTTAGGAGAGGAGATGTTTATTTAAGAAATAGAGTTACTAGGAGTAGTAAGTTAATAACTCCAATAGAATCTTTTCATTATTCTGATAATTTTAAATCAGATTATTGGGGGAAAGGTAGACCTAATGCTGTATTAGAAGATTTTAAAAGAACAAGAAAATTTGCAACATGTTTATATTCAGAACCTTATATACCTAATACAAATATCAATGGATTAAATCTAATTGTTCCTGACGTTTCGTTTCAAGAATTTGAAAGGTCGTATAACTCTATACAGAAACTACATTCTAGAGATAATAATTTAATTATATTCCAAGAAGATAAGATATCTAAATCGTTAGTCAATAAAAACATAATATACAACATGGATGGTAGTGGTAATATAGGTACTTCAGATTCAGTGCTATC
>TARA_R110001592_G_scaffold49482_1_pt1 | contig 21273 bp, 19 predicted proteins | sample TARA_R110001592 | Tara Oceans TARA_R110001592 (sample SAMEA4398387) | marine metagenome | biome: Polar Biome; feature: [SRF] surface water layer (ENVO:00010504); material: water (ENVO:00002006), including particulate matter (ENVO:01000060) such as... | depth 5 m | reverse complement strand
GGCTTAATTTCAGCTTTCTCAAATAAGCGCTGTTGATCTTCTGTTCGACCATCTGGTTCATACCAATAGCCATAATCTTCTAATGCCCTGCGTTCAGTACCAGCAACACACCAGTGACTAATCTCATGTAAAGCGCTTGAAAAATAATCTTTGGTAGAAATAATTGTGTTTACACAATTGGTTTCTGAAGCAGGAATATATATAGGTTCTTCTCCTCCAGAAATAAGAACTGTACGTTCAGAAAATTGAAATAAATTATTAAAAATATTTTCAAGATTTTTTATTTGTGGTAGTTCTAATACGACATATTTCTTCACTTTTTGTTTCAACTTTCCTATATCATTCTTTACATGAAGTCGTTTAAGCTGGCAAAAGAGTGACTCAGTACTCACCCTTTCCTTATTATAAAGCAGCATTAAATCTGATTAAGCAAAACTTAAGCTAAACTTAAGGTTCACTAGATTATAATGCGGACATCACATTCACTAAAGTTTTTTTTAATCTGTACACCGCTTAAAAGGTAAGTCATGTTTAATCACGTAATCACGTCACTTTTTCTATTTTTTGTATTAATGAGCTCTAGTTATGCTGAAGGTTTAAATAACCTTCTAAACAAAGGCTCACAAGCAGAGCTTGGTCAGAGTGAATTTTTAAAGGTTGATGAAGCATTTCAATTCCAATCTGAGCTTACTGATACAGGGATAAAACTCACCTGGAAAATCGAGCCTCATTATTATCTATATTTTGAGCGTTTCAAATTTAAAGCAGCAAATGAACTGACAACACTGGGTGAACCACAATTTAGCCATAAAGGTGATCCTAAAGAAGACCCTTACTTTGGCTTAGTGCATGTTATACACGACAAGCTAGAAGTTTTTCTTCCTATTTCTTTGGCTAAGAATATTTCAGAAGATGAGATTAAGATCAGCTACCAAGGTTGTGCCGAAGCAGGGCTTTGTTATCCACCAAAAAGCCAATATTTACTATTTACTTCAACCAGTAAACCTGACCAAAAGATACAACCATCCAACGATCAGAACAATCAGAACAATGCAATACAGAATAACGCCATCTCAGATGATCTCGACGATGCCTCTGGCATATTTAACTTCATTTCCAATAGCAGCTTACCTTTGATTATAGGCATATTCTTCTTATTAGGACTTGGACTAACCTTTACTCCTTGTGTTTTTCCTATGATTCCAATTATCACAAGCATAATTGCTGGACAGCAAAAACCTACTACATCAAAGTCATTAGCCCTTTCAAGCGCTTACGTTTTGGGTATGGCATTAACGTATGCTTCAGCTGGCGTTATAACTGGGCTTCTTGGTGCTGGCGCTAACGTTCAAGCTGCGCTACAAAACCCTTATGTTTTAAGCTTCTTTGCTACAATTTTTGTGCTTTTATCATTAGCTATGTTCGGGTTATATGAACTGCAATTACCTGCTTTTATAAGGGACAGATTAAATAACAAAAGCCAGAATTTAAGTGGTGGGCACATTACCAGCGTTTTCTTTATAGGAGCATTATCTGCTTTAGTTGTTTCTCCTTGTGTTTCAGCACCGCTAGCTGGCGCACTACTTTACATTAGTAGTACTGCTGATGCAGTTATCGGTGGCGCTTCGTTATTCGCGCTCGGTTTAGGTATGGGTGTTCCTCTAATCGTTATTGCTGTTAGTGGCAGTAAACTATTGCCTAAATCTGGCCAATGGATGAATCAAGTTAAATATGTGTTTGGCATTATGCTTTTAGCAGTGGCTATTTGGTTACTGAGTCGAACTCTACCCGCTTCTATTTCTATGGCTTTATGGGCCTTACTAATCGGAATGACAGCAACTCAAATGGGAGCTTTTGACCACGCTAAACCAGGTTGGCCGCGCATAACTAAAGGCCTCGGTTTAATCCTTGCGCTATATTCCGCGATATTAATTGTTGGCGCTCTTTCAGGCGCTCATGATCCATTTAAACCTTTAGACAAATTTACAGGCAATAATGATGGCTTATCTAATACACCGAAATTAGAACACGTTAAATTTAATGTTATTTATGACCAAGAAGGTTTAGAAAAAGAGCGCTTAATTTCTAAAAATTTAGGCAAACCTATGCTTGTCGATTTTTATGCAGATTGGTGTATTAGCTGTCTTGTAATGGAAAATACAGTATTTTCATTGCCTGAGATAAAATCAAAACTTGAGCAATTTCATTTAGTCAAAGCAGATGTCACTGACAATACCGAAGCCAATCAAACGCTTTTGAATGCATTCGGTTTATTTGGGCCGCCTTCTATTTTGCTTTTTGACTCAAATGGTGAAGAAAGGAAGGAATTAAGAATCGTGGGTGAAATTCATAAAGATGCTTTTGAAAAAAGACTGATAAAAATGCTTAATTAATAATCAACCATGTATCATCTAATATTAAAAGAGCTCCAACTCTCCTTCTTCTTGCATATCGATTGATTCATTTTTCTCAATTGAAAATGATATAGCTTCATCAAATACTTCAATTGAAATACTACATCTACAAACTTCTCCATCAATATCAAAATAATAATCTTCTTGATTACTATTATCCGAAAGAAGATCGTCAACTTGGGCACCAAAATAACTTTGCGGCAAACCGATATTAACAAAGCAATCGTGTTCAATTAACTTCGCTTTTAAACGCCCTATTAATTGGTTGGAAAGTTCAGATATCCAATCCTCTAACCGATTTTCTTCGACGGTTATTATTCCTTCAGCCACCGGATAAGTTAGAGCTAACACCTGCAAGGGTAACTGTAAGCCAATTGCAAACTCAATATCATCGGAACCAGCATCAATGCATGCGATTGGACTTTCATTTAGATTGATATCGTCGCCTTCAATAAGATTTACATTGCAATCGAGACTTTGGAATAAGTTTCTACAGCAGTCTAAAAATATATTATGAATACATTGAGCTACTTCATTCTTACGCATAATTATCTCTTATAGCGTTCCCAACAAATATTGACTTGCTCTATCGTTCTAAATGGCTAGAAATTAATTTCTTGGGTCTATAACGTCTATTTCAAACAACACAGCTAAACTAGAACTACCCACTTATTACTAACTGAATGGAAATCTATTTATATAGAGATAGTTTCTGGGCGAAGCTTTACAGGTGTATCTAATTTACAAATTATTTAATTCCCAAGATTATTAGCATACTTTTTGTATGCTAATAATCTTGGGAATTAGGCTAAACAACGCGTCAACTTAGTACTTTTAAGATAGAGCAAAGTGGTAAAAGTGCAAATCGAAAACTAGAGACAAAAAGTAATTTAGGGTATTTTTTTGACGTTCGTTAGCATTTACGTATTAAATATCGAAATATCTGATCAACCTCTTCGTGAGAGATCAGCTCATGACCTAGAAACTGACAAAATTTAGGGACATCTCTTGTTGTTGCTGGGTCACTTGCAAGTAAAAGTAATTGAGCACCTAAGGGTAAGTCATCAATCTTAGAATGCAATATCATTATAGGTTCAGGGCAATAAAGCCCTTGGGTATCGATTAAAAGAGGTTCTTTAAATTCACTCACACAGTTATCCTTTATATAACTTTATCAACAGTATTGTTGTTGAAGTCATCTTGATTATTCGTTAGACGCAAATTAGTAATTTAATACTTATTGGCTTGCATTAATAATATTGTATCGCTATTTTTACAACATACTGTTTTTAAAAAAATAAACTACTTAAACATCAAGGTGTAATTATGATCAGAGTAATAATAGAACGATTTATTGCTGAATCTTTAGAGGCTAATTACGAAGACACTGCCAAGGAAATTTTACAAAAAGCAATTCTTTCAGATGGGTTTATCTCTGGCGAATCTCTTAAAGATATTAATAACAGTAAACATAGATTCATTACTTGCAATTGGAGAAGTATTATTGATTGGCAACATTGGGAACTATCACATGAGCGTAAAGAAATGATGGATAAAATGAACTTAATGCTTGATAAAGAAGAAAAAGTAACTGTTTTAGAAATCCCATAATCTTTTTCTATTTATAGTGAGATGCTCTAGTTATTTATGCCTTTGCTGAATTCTAGAGCATCTCATTATCAATAAATGCTAATTACCCCACTCAATCTTTTGATTTTTCAAAATGCGACTAGATATACCTATTTATATCTAACAACAAAACACACTTTTATTGATTTAAATCATATTACCATCAATGAATTTATTGTTTAAATATTGATTTTATTGGTTCTCATCAGTACCCTTCACGCCTTGGTGAATCAGGGATAACTTTATTCCTTTTTCGACTCAAATTTAACCTGATAGTTCGCCCAACATAAAGCTATCTGGATTATAATTGCTTTTTTAACTTACCTGTAAAACAAATGGATCCTCACGATGAGCAAAGAGATCAATCAAATTACTTACAACTATAAAGTTGTAAGACAGTTTGCCATTATGACAGTGGTTTGGGGTATTGTCGGCATGGCCGTCGGTGTTCTTATTGCTGCACAATTAGTATGGCCTGAACTTAACTTCGACACGGCTTGGTTAAGCTTTGGACGCATCCGCCCTCTTCATACAAATGCTGTTATTTTTGCCTTTGGTGGTTGCGCTTTATTTTCAACATCCTTATATGTCGTTCAACGAACTTGCCAAGCGAGATTGATCTCTGACACGCTAGCATCATTTATGTTTTGGGGATGGCAAGCGGTTATTGTCTTAGCAGCAATTACACTTCCTCTAGGTCTGACTAGTTCAAAAGAATACGCTGAGCTTGAGTGGCCAATAGACATTTTAATTACACTGGTTTGGGTAACTTATGCCGTTATCTTCTTCGGTACTATTATGAAAAGAAAAACCAAACATATTTATGTAGCCAACTGGTTCTTTGGTGCATTTATAATAACCGTTGCCATACTCCATATTGGCAACAGTCTAGCAATTCCAGTCACACTATTTAAATCATACTCCATATACGCGGGCACAGTAGATGCCATGATGCAGTGGTGGTATGGTCACAATGCTGTAGGTTTCTTTTTGACAGCTGGCTTTTTGGGCATCATGTATTATTTCATTCCAAAACAAACTGGTCGTCCAGTATATTCTTATCGCCTATCTATCGTTCATTTCTGGGCATTAATATCATTATACGTTTGGGCTGGCGCTCACCACCTGCATTATAGTGCTCTTCCAGATTGGGCTCAAAGCGTTGGTATGGTTATGTCATTAATCCTATTAGCACCTTCTTGGGGCGGTATGATAAACGGTATGATGACACTATCAGGCGCGTGGCATAAACTTCGAACAGATCCGATATTACGCTTCCTTGTTGTATCTCTTTCCTTCTATGGTATGTCTACTTTCGAAGGCCCTATGATGTCTATTAAGACTGTTAATGCTTTATCACATAATACAGATTGGACAATAGGTCACGTTCATTCCGGCGCATTAGGCTGGGTAGCCATGATTTCCATTGGCGCGATTTATCACTTAATACCTAAGCTATATGACTTAAAGAGTATGTACAGTACGTCTTTAATCAATCTTCATTTCTGGTTAGCAACTGCAGGCACAGTACTTTATATCGCTGCCATGTGGGTTAACGGCATCATGCAAGGACTTATGTGGAGAGCGGTAAACGATGATGGCACTCTCACGTACAGCTTTGTTGAGTCTTTAGAAGCAAGTCACAATGGCTATTTAGTCAGAGCAATTGGTGGAGCTATATTTTTAGCCGGTATGTTAGTAATGGCCTTTAATGTTTGGATGACCATCATACAAAAAGACGCCAAAGCACTTGATACCGTGACAGAAGCAGCCTAGGAGATATTTTAATGAATCATGATATTATCGAAAAAAATCTAGGCTTTATGATCCCTTTGATCATCGTAGCCATCAGCTTTGGCTTTTTAGTTGAAGCTGTTCCTCTTTTCTTTCATAAAGATATGCAAGAGCCTATTGAAGGTCTCATGCCACATACAGCTCTTCAACTTGAAGGTCGTGACATTTATATTCGTGAAGGCTGCCATACCTGTCACACACAAATGATTCGTCCTTTCAGAGCAGAAACCGAAAGATATGGTCATTACTCTGTGGCTGGTGAACACGTTTACGAGCATCCATTTCTTTGGGGCTCAAAAAGAACAGGCCCTGACTTAGCTCGTGTTGGCGGTCGTTATAGTGATGATTGGCAGCGTGCTCATCTATACAATCCAAGAAATGTTGTACCTGAGTCAAAAATGCCTTCTTATCCTTGGTTATTTACAGCTGCAATTGATCACACTGTGACAAGCAAGAAAATGGAAGCTCTCAGAACTGTGGGTGTTCCTTATACAGATGCTGATATTACCAGTGCTGCTGACGCAGTCCGTGGTAAAAGAGAGATTGAGGCCTTAGTTGCTTACTTACAGCAACTTGGAACGCTTCTTAAATAAACTTTATTAAACATAGACGAACATTATGGATATCAACACGTTACGCGGTCTTTCAACAGTTCTTGTTATGATAGTCTTCATCGGTATATGTCTTTGGGCTTTTAATAGCCGCAAGAAAAAAGACTTTGATGATGCAGCCAATTTGCCATTTCAAGATGAAGAGATTGCGCAACGTACCTTGAGTCAGACAGAGAGAAAAAATCATGACTAGTTTTTGGAGCTACTGGGTATCATTTATAACCTTGGGCAGCATATTTGGCTGTGTATGGTTACTCTACGCCACGCGTAAAAGTCAAACTTCAGATACCGAAACTGAAGAGAAAATGGGCCATTCTTTCGATGGCATTGAAGAATATGACAACCCCTTGCCCAAATGGTGGATGCACATGTTCATGGCTACGATTGTGTTTGGTCTGGTTTACTTAATTATTTATCCTGGACTTGGAAACTTTGAAGGCTTACAAGGCTGGACGTCGACAGGCCAATGGCAGGAAGAAATTGATAAAGCCGAAGAAGTTTATACGCCGATTTTTAAAGCTTATGCTGAAAAACCTATTGCTGAATTAGCTACTGACGTAGAAGCCATGAAAGTTGGCCAAAGACTATTCGCTAACAACTGTTCAGTTTGTCATGGTTCTACAGGTCGCGGAGCTTTAGGTTTTCCTAACTTAACAGATAATGATTGGTTGTACGGTGGCGAACCAGAAACCATTAAAGCTACGATTTTACATGGTCGTAACGGTCAGATGCCCGTAAAAGGCTTAAACCCTAACATGTCGTCGACCGACGTTTCTAATTTAACTCATTACCTTTTAACATTTAGTGGACGTAGTGATGATAAACTAGCCGCAGAAGCCGGTGGTAAAATGTACGCTACCGCGTGTGCGGCATGTCACGGCACTGATGCTAAAGGTAATCAGGCAGTTGGCGCGCCTAATCTAACTGATAATGTGTGGTTATATGGCAGCACTGCTGAGAAAATCACTCAAACCATAAATTATGGCAGAGCAGGCGTTATGCCAGCTCAGAAAGACATGCTTAGTGAAGAAAAAATCCATTTATTAGCCGCCTATGTTTACAGCTTATCAAATAAATAAGCACTCATAGACAAATAATAATATTAAGAGCGTATGTTTCAAGGATGTTAGTACTTATGATTCATACGCTTTTTTTATGATTTTTTAAGCTCTGAATATTTAAAAGAAATATATATATAAATCCTTTTACCTGGACAGACAACTCACCTTTTTATAGACGTTAAAGTGGTCGCTTATGTCGAAAAAAATCCCAGTTAAAAATATCGAGCCAGGCATAGAAAAGCTCGAAATATACGGAAAAAACTCCCAGCAAGGCAATGTCAGTAAAACAGTAGAACTTTACGAGTCTCGTAAAAAAATCTATGTTAAAAAAATCTCTGGCTTATTTCAAAGCATCAGAAGAGTTTCCCTATGGCTTTTAATACTGGCGTATTTTTCTATATGCTGGATATCTATCGAAGGCCAGCAATTACTTCACTTTGACCTTCCTGCGAGAAAGTTTCATATTTATGGGATGACTTTCTGGCCTCAAGAATTTGTACTTCTTTCAATATTATTAATTATCTGTGCATACGGCTTATTTTTTGTGACCACTCTTTTTGGGCGTGTTTGGTGTGGTTACACTTGCCCTCAAACCGCTTGGACATTCATTTTCATGTGGATTGAAGAAAAAACAGAAGGCAGCCGTAACCAAAGAATAAAACTTGATGCGGCTGACTTTAGCATGGGAAAGCTATTCAAAAAATCTACTAAACATTTTTTATGGTTTCTAGTTGCCTTGGCTACTGGCTTAACCTTTGTCGGATACTTTTATCCGATGAGAGAGTTGGTTCCTGACCTTTTAAGTTTAACGATTGATAACTCATGGGCGTTATTTTGGATTGGCTTTTTCACTGTAGCAACTTATGTGAATGCAGGTTGGTTAAGAGAACAAGTTTGTTTATATATGTGCCCTTATGCACGCTTTCAATCTGTTATGTTTGATGCGGACACTTTAGTTGTTTCGTATAACAAAGAGCGAGGTGATCCAAGAGGCAGCAGAAAGCGTGATGCAGAGTATAAAGAGCAAGGCCTTGGTGATTGTGTCGACTGTGGTATGTGTGTTCAAGTCTGCCCGACCGGTATTGATATTCGTGACGGCCTTCAGTATGAATGTATAGGCTGTGCACTCTGCATAGATGCCTGCGACTCTATAATGGAAAAAATGGAATATAATAAAGGCCTAATTAGCTATACGACAGAGCATCGCCTGGAAGGCAAGGCAAGTCATGTAATAAGACCAAAGACAATTGCCTATGCGGCGCTATTATCCATCATGATTGGCGCTTTTTCATATTCTTTAATTACGAGAATCCCCTTAGAACTGGATGTTATTCGTGACCGTGGTGCGCTTTATCAATTAACAGGCATGGGTCAAATTGAAAATGCTTATACGCTGAAAATAATGAATATGTCAGATAATAAACAAAATTTTTCATTAAGCGTCTCCGGTATTGAAGGGCTTATAATCTCAACAACGACAGAAATAACAGTGTTATCTGGAGAGGTTTTTACCCTTCCAACCAGTGTCGAACTTGCCCCTAAGTTCATGAAAGAATCGACATATGATATAGAGTTTATTATTCAGTCAAAGGATGAGCCTTCTTTAAAGGCAGAAAGTGAAAGTAGATTTTTAGGTTCAGCCTACTAAGGTCTAAAACGACTTTTTAATACATAAAATTATTTTTTGGAGTTTTAATGCATACTATCAGCAATAACGAATCAACTCGTCCTTGGTTTAAACAGCCATGGCTTTGGTTTGTCTTAAGTGTACCGATCACCTCAGTGATACTGAGTAGCATCATGGTCACTGTCGCCATAATAGGTAAAGACTCTATGGTCAGCGACAATTATTACAAAGATGGAATGGCGATAAATCAGACAATAGAACAAGATAAACTGGCAAATACGCTGGGTTTAAAACCTCTTTTGAGCATAGCAGGAACAGAAATCAAGTTATTACTGAAGTCTTCTTCAAAGATTGTTGATCAACCCTTCCTTACTTTCAAATTACTCCACCCTACCGTTTCCTCTAAAGATATAATCATAAAACTACTGCCTAGTGGGAATAGTTTATATTTAGGCGAACTTCCTCATACAATTGAAGGAAGGCGTTACCTTGACCTTTATGCATACGATAATAGCTGGCGTTTAAGGGAAGAAATAACAGCCCCCCTAATAGATTTTCAACTAAATAGAGATACTCAAACTAGCGCTAATACAGACAAACTAGATTAAGTTTCGCTGATGAATGAACAATGTTTTCACTGCCAAGACACCATTCCAAATGGGTTTAGCGCGAGCCTTAAAATTAGCGGTGAAAACAAGTTATTTTGTTGTTATGGCTGCCTAGCAATTGCTGAAACTATCGTCAACGGTGGCTTAGAAAGTTTCTATGAATTTCGGACACAAGCATCAGAAAAGCCTGATACCTTCAATGATACGGATATATCCGAACTTAGGTTGTACGATGATCCTGAGTTACAAAAAGAATTTGTAGATAATACTGATGGCTTAAGCGAAATAGCCTTGAGTATCGGCGGAATTACCTGTGCTGCTTGTATTTGGCTTCTAGAAAATGAAGTATCTAAACAACTTGATATTGAATCTTTTACGATTAATCACTCCTCTCATAAAGCCCGCCTTAAATGGAATAACTCTCTCACAAAATTAAGTGACGTTCTTATTTTAATAAGAAAACTTGGTTACAAAGCATTTCCTTATGAAGAAGGTTTAGCGCTTGAAAATGCAGAAAATGAGAGAAAAACAACCATATTTCGTATCGCCATTGCTGGCATAGCAAGCATACAAAACATGATGTTTGCTCTTCCTCTATATCTTGGTTTGTATAGTGGAATCTCAATTGAATTTGTTTCATTTTTCAGATGGGTTAGTTTACTCATGTGTATTCCTGTCGTCTTTTATTCAGCAAAGCCTTTTTTTCAAGCAGCATACCGAGATTTTAAAACAGGCCATCTGACGATGGATATTCCAGTTAGTATCGCTATTTTTTCTGCCTTCTCTGCAAGTACATGGATAACAATTTTTAGTGAACCAAATTTTGAAAGTGATGTATATTTTGATTCTGTTTCCATGTTCACTTTCTTCTTGTTGCTTGGTCGATTCATTGAAATGCAAACAAGACATAAGCATTTGAACAGCGATATTGAAATGTCTCGGCTTTTACCTAGCACGGCAATCATTAAAACTGAGTCACATGAAGAATCTATACCTGCCCATAAACTTACTATTGATGACATCTTAATCGTTAAGCAAGGCCAAATAATTGCAGCAGATGGAATTGTTATAAAAGGCTTTTCCCGAGTAGATGAGTCTGCACTTAGCGGTGAGTTTCTTCCACTAGAAAAGTCACAAGGAAGCTTTGTCAGTGGTGGTACGGTAAATATGGAAAATACCCTTGAGATAAGATTAACAGCCAAACCAAAAGATAGCCGTGTCGCTGTTATTTTTAAAATGCTCGAAAATACTCTAGGCCAAAAGCCAAATACTGTTCTAATTGCTGACAGAGTCGCCAGTTATTTTATATCGACAGTACTATTAGTTTCGATAATAGTTGGGATAATTTGGTACTTTATTGAACCTGATAAAATCTTCCCAATTGTATTATCTATTCTTGTTGTCACCTGTCCCTGTGCGCTCTCACTTGCAACACCGACAGCCCTAACAAGTACGAATACCTACCTACGATCTCGAGGGTTTTTGATCACGAAATCACATGTTCTTGAAGCAATGACCCAAATAACAGATGTGATATTTGATAAAACCGGAACACTTACCAAAGGAAAACTTTCTCTCGTAAAAACGGTAAGTTATAAGGACTACACAGTCGATCAAGTTTTAGAAATAGCTGCAGCTCTTGAAGTACATTCAAGCCATCCTATCGCCAACACATTCATTCCTTACTTCAAAAATGAAGCACAAGACATTACCAACATTCTTGGAAAAGGTTTGTCCGGTTCATATGCAACAAACAAGGAGCCCAGAAAAAAATACTTCTTGGGAAACTTAGAATTTGTTTCTGAATTTTCGAACTCAACTTCAAATGAAAATCATCCAGGATTAAACCTTTATTTAGCTGATGATGAACATATAATTGCTCACTTTATGTTAAGTGATTCTTTACGTGATGATAGTTTAGAGACTATTGTGTCCCTTCAAAACATGGGGTTTAACATACACATTTTAAGTGGTGATCAAACTCATTCTGTTACTTCTATCGCTGAAGCATTAAAAATTGATTCTTACCATGCAGCTCAATCACCAGAAGCAAAGCTTTCTTATGTAAAAGAGCTACAAGCCCAAGGCAAAGAGATTGCGATGGTAGGCGATGGCATTAATGATTTACCCGTTTTATCTGGTGCTAAACTTTCAATTGCAATGGGAGAAGCATCTGATATTACCAAAATGAACTCCGATGCCATTTTACTGAACGGTAAGCTTTCTGTATTAACTGAAGCTTTTGGTAAAGCATTTCAAACTCGTAGAATCATTAAACAAAATATTAGCTGGGCAATTACATATAATATTTGTATGTTACCCTTGGCAGCTGCCGGCTATGTTCCACCCTACTTTGCTGCCCTAGGCATGTCACTTAGCTCTTTAATTGTCGTTTTTAACTCTATTCGTCTAAAACGATAAAGAGTTGATATAAAGGTATTTGTAATGGAAGTTCTTTTTGTATTAATTCCCATTTCAATCATTCTAATCGCGCTTGCAATAGCGATCTTTGGCTGGGCCATCAAAAGTGGACAGTATGATGATCTTGAAGGGCCTGCTCACAGCATACTTTATGATGATGATGCTGATATGATACCCGGACCAGATGACCAACCAAAAACTGTTACGAAAAAGAAATAGGAAACCGGGTTTACTATGTTTAACGACCCAGAAATACTCATTGCCGCCTTTCTTCTTGGTTTACTCGGCTCTGGCCATTGCCTGGGGATGTGCGGCGGCTTAGCCAGCGCTTTGGGATTAAATACACCAACAAATAAGCTAAGTAATAACGCTGTATCTGTAATTAACATTCATGTCCTTGCTTATAATCTAGGGCGAATAATGAGCTATTCGCTAGCGGGTTTAATCGTAGGAACACTCGGCTTCTGGTTAAGCAAAAATCTTTCAAGTTTTTCAATATTGCGCTATATGGCAGCACTAATGCTGATTCTTATGGGTTTATATCTAGGAAAATGGTTTAACGGGATTATTTACACTGAAAAACTCGGCAAGCTTCTGTGGCCGATTATACAGCCCTTATCAAAACGTTTTATGCCCGTGAAGAATATTAAAGATGCAGTGATTGTTGGTATGGTCTGGGGCTGGCTTCCCTGCGGCCTGGTTTATTCCGCCTTAATCTGGGCTAGCCTTGAAAGTAGTATCCCCGGATCTATGCTTATCATGTTGAGTTTTGGCTTAGGTACGCTCCCTGCTATGTTGGCTACAGGGATTTTTGCGCATAATTTCAATCAATTTATCAAAAAAACTTGGTTTAGAAATGCAGCAGGCAGCATGATGATTGCTTTTGGCATTTGGTCTTTGCCGATTGTTCAACAACAAATTCATCTACTGCTAAATAAATAATCTAAACGGCATTATCTAAACTCCAGAATCTGCACTGCATCCTCTAAGGGCGTTTCTCTAGAAGATGATATATTCTGATCTAAATCGTATTCGTACTCTTTACGCTCACCGCTTCTATCAATTTTAAGCGATTCAAAATCGAATAAGTTAGTATCTGCTAATTGCGAAGGTGAAACACTTTGTATTGAATTGAAAATAGTTTCAATTCTTGAAGGATATTCTTTTTCCCAATCCATCAACATCTTTTTAATCATTTGGCGCTGAAGGTTTTCTTGAGATCCACATAAATTACAAGGAATGATAGGATATTCCATAATAGTCGAAAAGCGTTCGATATCTTTTTCACGACAATACGCTAATGGGCGAATAATCACATTTCGTTTGTCATCAGAAAGCAATTTAGGTGGCATTGCCGACAAACGTGCTCCATTAAACATATTCAAAAACAAGGTTTGAACGATGTCATCTTTATGGTGACCTAAGGCAATCTTTGTTGCATTAATTTCCTCAGCAAAGGAATAAAGCGTGCCACGCCTTAGTCGTGAACATAAACCACAGGTCGTTTTTCCTTCAGGAATCTTAGACTTAACAATTGAATAGGTGTCACGGTCTATTATGTAATACTCAATACCTAAGCTATCTAGATATTCAGGGAGTATATGTTCAGGAAAGCCAGGTTGCTTCTGATCCATATTAACCGCGATTAAGTCAAAATGAATTGGCGCGCTTTTCTTTAAGCCCATTAGAATTTGAAGCATGGTAAAGCTATCCTTCCCGCCAGAAAGACAGACCATCACCCTATCGCCTTCCTCGATCATATTGAAATCAGCAATTGCACGTCCAACGCCAGAACGTAAACGTTTCTGTAATTTGTTGAATTCATACTGTTCATTTGTGGACATTGACTGCATTACACATTCCTACTGTTTCAATTTCTAAATATTCAAAATAAGAAAAAACAAAGTTAACTATACTAAGCATTACTCTTAAAAAATGCCGATATTATATATTAGTGCTTCAATCGAAGTAATGACTATAAGGTATGCTGTAACATATATTATATTTCTGACAACACTACGGATCTAGACTGAATTATTCGTTCAATAATTGTAAGATGTATTCAACAATCTTAACGACGTACTAATATGCATACATTAAACCCTTATTTAAAGCCAATACTAAGCGAGCTAAAACATTTCTTAGGCCTATTCCCGAAGACGAATGAACATCAAATTATTAAACACTTACAAAAAACAAATATTCCACCGTTTAATGACTTCACTCTAAGTCATGCCAAAGATTTATTTAGCGCCCATTTTTTATGTATGCATGCCTTATATCATTTGAAAAGCCAGTATTCTCAAGAAAAGACCTTTAATCTACAGATACAGTCAGTAAGAGTTGAGCGCATATTGATAACGGAAAGTGAATCTGCAAAAAATGACTATTCAAACACCTCATACCTTGGAACAAACGACCCGTTAGAAGGTTATTATCTGAACCCTAAACATTATTTTGAAACACAAGAACAAGATATTAATGACATGCTGAAATCTTTTTGGCATAAATATTTAGCACAAGACGAAAAACAAGCGGCACTTGACGTACTGAATCTACCTCCGGAAGCCGATGCTAAAATGATTAAAGATCAATATAAACGACTTGCCCAAAAGCATCACCCTGATAAAGGCGGCTGCGCTGAAAAATTCAACAAAGTTAGACAAGCAAAGTCAGTATTAGATGCTGCTTTCTGATTAAAATTTAAGAAATTTTAACGTCATCACAATCTAAGTTTAAACATATTGACTTTGCATCTTTACAACGTAAAGTTACACTTTATCTACACAGAACTGATTTTAATATGTACTTAAGCAATTTAATTATAGTGTATTCATAAAAGATGTTTTTTAAATAGGGTTAAAAAAATGAAAATTTCAATCGTAGGCGGTGGCCCCGCAGGGCTTTATTTTGCTGCTTACCTAAAAAAATTCAAACCAGATTACGACATCACTGTATTTGAAGCTCAGCATGAATCTATGAATGCCTATGGTTTAGGCTATACCCTGCAAAAGCTAGACACGATATTGCTAGAAAGATTAGATTCTGATTTCTATCAACACCTGTTTTGCGAAAAAGCTACGCCAATCATTACACAAGCACTCTTCAAAACGAATTTTCAAAGCAGAACTTTACCCTTTTCAGAAGGTTTTAGTGTAGCTAGACATGATCTTATTCGATACTTAAAAGATACAGCTATAACCAAAGGCGTTAAATTTATTAATAGGAAGATTCTCCCTGAAGAATTACCACGTTTAAAAGTTGATTTCGACCTTGTCATCGCTGCGGACGGAATAAGTAGCATTGCACGTAAATTGTTCAAGAAAGAACTGCAAGTAAAAGAACATAAAGCTAAACTAAAATTTTCATGGTTTACTAATAAAACCAGTCAAGAAAGGACTGAAGCCTGTTTTTATGCCTTTAATTCAGAAGAAGGCGTGACCCTGTTAACCTCTTATCCCCTGACAAAACATAAACAAGTTGTCGTTATAGAAATGACAGACAAATGCCTCAATTCAGGCGAACTTAAAGGTAAGACTCCGACTCAGGCTATCCCTTATCTAAATAAGCTATTAAGTGAAAATGAGGATGAAATAGACTTATTGCCGGAAAATTTACCTTGGTATACATTTAAAATGAATACCGCTGAAAAGCTTTATTCAGATAACTTGGTATTGATTGGTGATGCTGCATATTCCTTCCATTACAGCGCTGGTCAGGGTGTCACAACCTCTTTTTCAATGGCATATACCTTAGCTCAATGCATTTTAAAAAATACTGACCTTGCCTTTGCTCTTTCCCACTACAACCACTCAGTCAGGTTATTACTTGCTGAGCCCGCCAAGAAGTCATTGCGGGATATGCACTGGTTTGAAAATATTGATCAGCACTTTAAAGATACAGACAAACATGAGTGGCTAGATATATTCCTGCAGAAAGATGAATACCTGAATTCAAATACATCTACAACTTCAAAATGTCATACAAGGATTTGTAGATAAGGAATTTGTATACTATTGATATATCAAAAGGCTATTGCATGCGATGTGAGTTACTCGCCAGACCGATTCCATTTTTTTGCTTTTGCTTAACCTCATACATTGCTTGATCAGCTGACTTTAATAACTCGCCTGTTTTTTTACCATCATCAGGATAAAAACTAATGCCAATACTACCGCCGACAATAACAGTCAAACCACTCACCTGGATGGGTCTTTCTAAATGAAATAGTACTTTTTCAGCTACCTGCATAGCACGTTCCTTGGTATCGCAATCATGAAGAATTAATACAAATTCATCTCCACCTATTCTCGCTAAAGTATCGGCTTCACGTACCGCCATCTTGATACGCTGAACAACTTCGCATAAAACCACATCACCAAATTCATGTCCATATTGATCGTTTACTATCTTAAAATCATCTAGATCAATAAACAGTAAAGCAACTTTTTCTTTTCGGCGCTTTGCCAGTGATATTGCTTCTTCTAGCTTTTGAAAAAATAAAGTCCTATTAGCAACGCCTGTCAAAGCATCGGAATGTGCCATTTGATTCAATTTATCTTCTAATTCTTTCTGTTCAGTAACATCCCTAACCATCGCGATCAATCTGTTAGATTGCAATGCTGCATTTTTCCAGTCACATAAAATCATTTTTCCAGACTTCGTGTAGCACCAATAATACTCAGAAGGACAATTTTCATTATCAAGTGTTCGCTTTAACAACTCCCGCAACTTATATTGATTTGGTAAGGGAATCAAAAAATCAAAAATAATTTTCCCTTTAACCTCATCTTGAGACCAGCCAAAAACAGCAGATGCTTCATGGTTCCATCGTAAAATATGTCCAACATTGTCAAAAATAATTAAGGCTGAAGGCGCGTTACTCAAAACAGTATTCAACCACTTGGCCTTTTTTCTAAGCAGACGATTAAAATACCAAAAAAGAACAATTAGTGAGGTAACAAATAATATAAAAATACTAGCTACGACAAGACCTTCCTTTAGCTGATAAGCAAACTTAGCTTCATTTGACTCATATAAAAAACCATCCAAATTATAGTCAATAGGAAGCATATTCTGTTGAGCATAAGTCTGGCCTATATGCTTCCAGCGTCCTTCATACATATAACCAACTTCAATAAGATCAGAGCGAATGAGTTCTTTCATTTTCTCTGCTTCAAAGAGCAAGTGCTCACGTGTATGTCTTTGACTATATTGCGTCAAAATTAAATCAATTATTTCTGCAGGATTCTCCATGGCATACTGCCAGCCTTTTAAGCTAGCGTGTCTAAACGCTTCGACTTGTTTGGGTTTAGAATCAAGCATATCCTGAGTCGTAAATAAATTATCACCATAAAAATCTATCCCACCCATTATTGGTTTGAATAATTGATAATTAATATTTAATAGCTGGAGTTGAAACGGTTCATCCGTAATGTAACCCGACATTGCAGCCGCATTTCCATTTAACATATCTTTAATATCAAAGGTATGATCAACAATATTTAGGGTTTTCTGAGATAAGCCTTCGCGTGCGAGGTATGCTAACAATTCAGCTGAGTTTGCTTCCATCATGACCGGTTTATCTTTGAGGTCTTGAATGTGCTGATAAGGTAGAGACAAACCTTGCTTAGAGATAGCTTTTGGGACAATAAGCGCTAAAGGTGAATGCTGAAAAATAACTGCTAAAACAACAACTGGCTGATGAAAGTGATGAAGAAGTAATAACTCACTGGTGCCGACACCAAATTGGGCGTTACCCTCTAAGACATATTGGGCAGGATCTTCATAAGGTTGAGCTTCGCGAAGGCTTACATCTAATCCTGCGTCTCGATAAAAGCCCTGACTAATTGCTGCATAGTAACCAGCAAACTGAAACTGATGCTGCCACTTTAGTTGAAGTGTAACTTGCTCTAAAGACCATGCAGGAAATGATACAAGCATACTAAAAATGAGAGACACTAAAATCCGTATCATAACTTTGATATAAACCACTGATTTTCCCACATTACTATTATAGAAAAATGAATGCGACCAATTTTGGTGCATTTAGACTGAAGTAGTCTAGCATAGCAATTAATCAAATTTAGTGACTAGCTTAGTAAGTCTGCAATAATTTAAACAGTAGATTTGACACGTTTAACTGCATCCAGCCAACCATCATATAATTTCTGGGCGTCAATCAGACAAATATCAGGAATGAAGCGTCTTTCAAGATGCCACATCTCGGAAATTTGTTCTGTACTCTTATAAACTCCCGCTTTGAGCCCTGCCATATAAGCCGCACCTAAAGCAGTTGTTTCGACTATTTCAGGTCGGTCAACTGATACATTTAACAAATCAGCCAAAAATTGAACTACCCAATTATTAACGACCATGCCACCATCTACTCTTAAAGTAGTTACGTGAGCACCATCTTTTTCCATAGCAATTAGCAAATCTCTTGTTTGATAACAAACAGCTTGCAAACCCGCTGTGACAATTTCTTCTATTCCTGTGTCACGCGTCAAACCGAATAAAGCTCCGCGCGCATTTGGATCCCAATAGGGTGCGCCTAAGCCGGTAAAAGCTGGAACTAAATAAACAGCATTGTGGTAACCAACCTTTTTGGCCATATCCGCAGTTTCGCTAGCATGAGAAATAAATTTTAAACCGTCCCGTAACCATTGTACTGCTGCACCCGCAACAAAAATGCTACCTTCTAATGCATAAGTGACTTCGCCATTAATTCTATAAGCGATTGTTGTAAGTAAACGATTATTCGATTTAAGGGGCGTTTTACCGGTATTGGCAATCATGAAACAACCTGTGCCATAGGTGCTTTTTATCATTCCTGGCGTAAAACAGGCCTGACCAACCAAGGCAGACTGCTGATCACCAATCATGCCAAGGATAGGAATTTTCATCCCAAGAACTCCATCTGCTGTTATTCCAAACTCAGCACTACTGTCCTTTACTTCTGGCAGTAGAGAGCAAGGAATATTGAACATGTCTAATAAATCTTTATCCCATTCTTGGGAATGAATATTGAACAAAGAAGTACGTGAGGCATTTGTGGCATCTGTCGCATGAGATGCGCCATCTGTAAGATTCCAAAGTAGGAAGGTATCAACTGTTCCAAAGGCTAATTCTCCTTTTTCTGCTCTTTCTCGAGCACCTTCTACATTATCTAGTATCCATCGAATTTTACTGGCTGAAAAATAAGGATCTATCAATAAGCCTGTTTTATCAGAAATAGACTCTTCTAAACCTTGTTCTTTTAACTCTTGACAGAAAGAAGATGTTCTTCGGTCTTGCCAAACAATGGCAGGATAAATTGTTTTTCCTGTCTCTCTATCCCACACCAAAGTGGTCTCACGCTGATTTGTTATCCCAATACCGACAACCGTGTCACGCTCTTCATCTAAACTTTTGAGTACTTGGCGGCACACATGTAAGCTTGTTTTCCAGATTTCTTCTGGGTCATGCTCTACCCAGCCATCATTGGGGAAATACTGTTTGAATTCGGCTTGTTCGGTAATCGTTACATGGCCTTTTTCATCAAATAATAAGGCACGAGAGCTGGTTGTACCCTGATCAATTGAAAGAATATAATGCGCCATACTTTTTTCCTTTTATATTTTTAAGACATTAAACGCTATGAAACAAACTGAACGACATGCTCGAATCATTGAAATTGTAAACAGCTCTGGTTTTGCAACAATAGATGAATTGGCAACAAAATTTGATGTCACACCACAAACAATCCGTCGCGATCTAAAAGAGCTTGATAATGAACACAAGATTCAACGCTTTCACGGAGGCGCTGGCCTTAGTTCAACTATATTAAATGCTCCCTATACAAACCGAAAGGTTGCTTTCCTGAAGGAGAAACAACGTATCGCTGAAAAAATTGCCAGCGAAATCCCTGATCAATCATCTATTTTCATTAATATTGGTACGACAACTGAAACAATTGCCCAAGCTCTACTTAATCATCATGATTTAACGATCATCACCAACAACCTCCATGTTGCAAGTATTATGAGCACCAAGGATGATTTCAAAATCATCATTGCTGGCGGTGTAGTGAGAAACAGAGATGGCGGTGTAATGGGTGAAGCTACCATCGATTTCGTCAGCCAGTTTAAAGTTGATTATGCAATTATTGGTATAAGTGGCATTGATGAAAGCGGTGATTTACTAGACTTTGATTATCAAGAAGTCAGAGTATCTAAAGCTATCATTGAAAACTCACGTAATATTTTTCTTGCTGCTGATCATTCAAAATTTGGTCGTGATGCAATGACCCGACTAGGAAATATCGCCGATGTGAATCACGTTTTTACCAGCGCCGAACCTTCTGAAAAAATCAGACAGTTATTAATTAAAAAAGGTGTAACCTTAAGTGTTTGCTAGAATAGCACACCACTTACCTTTTAAATTCTGGAATTAAGCGGCCTAAAAACATTTATATCAAACATTATAAATCTTCGTAAATCAACATTCTCTTAGTAATTGAAAAGTATACTTCAAAATCAGGTTTTTAATACTAGCCAAAGCGTTTACTTCAAGGTGCATCATTCAACTTATCAATTACTTAGTTTTACTAGCCATTTAAAAGTATTTTAACCTTTATCTGACAGAACAAACGTATAATTTTCTAAAAGTGTGATGGAATTTTAATAAAAATAAAAACATTTATAAAGACAAATGTTCGTTTTATGACATAATAGTTTCGTTATTTGTTAATCGCCAAAGGCAACCCATCATGACCACCCCAAAAACAATCACAAATGAATTGAACTCAAAAATTTTAAACACTCCAGAAAATGTTTTTGATATCGCCATTATTGGTGGCGGTATAAACGGAACTGGCATTGCTACAGATGCTGCTGGACGAGGATTGAGCGTATATTTATGTGAACAAAATGATTTGGCTTCAGGCACATCCTCTGCGAGCAGTAAGCTAATTCATGGTGGTTTAAGATATTTGGAACATTATGAGTTTCGTCTAGTTAAAGAAGCCCTAGCAGAACGAGAAGTTCTGCTAAATAAAGCAGCTCATCTTGTTTCTTCTCTCAAGTTTGTCATGCCGCATCGTCCACATCTCAGGCCTAGCTGGATGAT
>TARA_R110001592_G_scaffold361584_2_pt1 | contig 21279 bp, 32 predicted proteins | sample TARA_R110001592 | Tara Oceans TARA_R110001592 (sample SAMEA4398387) | marine metagenome | biome: Polar Biome; feature: [SRF] surface water layer (ENVO:00010504); material: water (ENVO:00002006), including particulate matter (ENVO:01000060) such as... | depth 5 m | reverse complement strand
GATGAAATTTTATCCAATCAACTGATGCAATACTACCGGGAATAGTTGCTGGATTCTGCGCTGCAGGAACGGATGGGTTTGACAGTACTGCTTCTCTTAAAGTAGATTTTTTAAGACGATCGTACTCTTCGCGAATAATTCTTTTTAGTTGTCTTTTTGTGATTTTCATTTTATACTACTCTACCCAGTTTGAATCGTAAGCGCCAGTGTAAACCACAACTGTAGCATCATCTTGTTGACCATATCCACCGTAGGCATCCGGAACTTCTATAGACAAACCCATCTGTTCTGCTTCTGCGACTGCTTCTTGTTGACTATCACCGTCTAAATAAAACGTAAGCTGTCCTTCATTATCAAATTCGGGTGATAATCCATAACCTTCGCCCCAAGCCATCAAAGTTTGAAACCGCCTAGATTGGTGCAGCTCGCCCATGCTTTCTCTAATAATTCTTTTTAGTTGTCTTCTTGTAATTTTCATTTTAGTTTCCATCATGGAAGCCGCCATCTGAGAACCGTAGTGCTGTCCCGCTGCTTGACCGTTTACATTGATATAGGCTTTTATTTTGCCTAATTCACTGGGATCTCTTATACCTGAAGGCTCGAATCGGCCGGAGAGTTCACTATGCACTATCCATTCACGATCTTCCTCGTCATATCCTCCATCGAAATAATCGTCAATATCAGAATACTGATCCATCAATTCTCTATCTTCGTGGCCCTGCATGATTTGTCGTTTAAACGACGGGGTATATCTGGCCTCTTCGATAATTCTTCTAAGCTGTCTTTTTGTGACTTTCATATCTTTGTTACCCTCGCCAAACTTTTGCAAAATCTATGGCAGTTTGGCCACCTATATAAGTCATTGCGATCATTCCCCAGGTCTGAGAGTCTAAACCGTACCACATAAGCAATGTTGAAACGCCAAAGACCAAAAGCTTTCTGCTAATTACTTTTTCTTGAATTTTATCTAAAACACCGATTCCCTTAACAGGTTTAAGTAATTCTGATTCTCCAACTTTCTCAACAACATCTTTTGCTTTTTCTGCAGCATGCTCTTTTACAGTTTCTAAAGCTTCTTGTACATCCATTTTAAAAATCCTCTTATTAATGGTTTCACTTATTAATTATGCTACTTATGGAATAAATACTAAAATTATTCATCTTCGTCTTCTGCTTCGATTAAACGATACAAAGACTGGGCATCTGATTCGGCAATTTTTCTTTCACCAGTAATTTTTCTTTCGACTAATTCGTTTAACATTTTATCCATGTAGTTATCTTGGCCTGCGATGCGTATTGCACATTCTTCTAATACTTCCTGCATAGATAAGCCTTTTCTTAATAATTTAATTCTAAATTCTGAATGAGTGCCCAATGACATAGTCGTATGAATGCTCTTTTTGTTTTCAAAATTATAACGTTTTTTTGATTTGCTCATAAAATTACCAATTTAACCTGCACTATCTCCGCCGGCTCCGGCTGCTATAGGCTGGATTATATTCTCTTTAAACTTATCAGTTAAATCTATGTCGTGTACTCTAGCCATGTGATCTTCAAATTCTGCTACCGCAGCCTGTCCGTTGGCGCCAAATTGCTGCAGGAGGGTTTCTTTTGCTTTATTAAATAACATTCCTTCAACATCTAAGACAGTGTCATAATGATTAATCATTCGAGCTGTTTCACTAGCGAATCGATTCATGTCAAATGTATCTAACCCGGCTTCTTCAAAAAGAATAGATACCATGGTTGTGTGGTGGATACTTTCGGACTGCAATTTAGCCTGAGCTGCTTTTGAACTATCAGCAAATATGTTTGCCATTAAATCATTGATCTCTGTGTCAATCTCGCCTGGGCCTAGTTCAGATACTTCTTTGGCGGAAAGTTTATCCGGTGGTTCTTCCGTGGGTTCGTCAGGTTCTTCTTTTTTATCGTCTTCAGATTTATCCTCAGCATCGTCTTCTTTTTCATCGCCGTCTTCTTCATCGGGAAATAAATCGTCTTCTTCCTCTTCTAGAAGAAGATCAGAACGGTGACGTATACCAGCCATTTCCATAAGTCTTGTCTTTTTTTTCATTTTATTTCTCCATAACCTTTGCTATTTTTTCCGCTTTCTTAATTCTTCTTTCAATTACATCCCAATTAAACTCTTTCATCATGGCATAAATATAGGCTTTTTTATTAGCTAGGTAATCCCTAAAATAAGAATGCTCTGCTACATTTAAACAAATAATTGGAATACAGGCTACTGGAATTCCGCTTGTGTGACCATCAACCACGACATTCATGTATCTTTTTAAAGGAATAGAGTAGACTGTCATCGCCCATCCACCGCGGCTTGATAGTCCGCATGCTATAAAGTCATCTTGCCATTTATCAAATTTGCCAAAATCTCTTTCAAGCCTGAGGAAAGCCATTGAATCCAAGGTTACGATTGAATTAACATCAGAAATATTATCAAAGTAAAGCGCATGGAGATAAGACCCGTTAATGTTGTGGGTTTCATCTATTTTTAAAGATCTAATTTTAGAATTGTTTGCTGAAGCTTCGGATCTAGAAACTACATCAAGCTCTGCAGACACCCTGTTTAATTGGGAACTATAATCTTCAAATAATTCTTGGTGCGCAGCTTTAGATTTTTCAGATAACATCTCTGTTGATAATTCGTATTTCTTAGAAACTGTAACATAGGCTTCATTGACACCCGTTTTGGAAGTACCAAGTGTTTGGCTGATAATGTTTTTGATATCTTGTTCGTTCATTTTTTAACCTCAATCGACTTTATAGTCTTTTTTAAATTCTTTTGCTGTAATACTAAATATGTCGCCTAAGTCTTGATTCTCTAAACCTGCAACACTTTCACCGTTTGGCATTTCTATATTAGTGATTCGTATTTCGCTTTCTTTGTCTTTTGATCCGATTAATCCATCTGCGTCTAGCTCATTCATCCTTTTAATAATGTCTGGAGGTTGGACCCTTGGTGTATCTGGGCTTCTTAAGAAAATTAACATATCTTCATCTTCGCCAGTAACCTGATCAACTGTGTACTCATAGCCGCTAGTTTTATGTTTTACTTTTAAATCTTTTGAAATAAGCAAATTTCCGTTTTTGTCCAGTAACTCTGCTTCTGCAATTCTTGCTGCAATTTCTACTTGCATTAATCTTTTATTATATTCTTCTCGAATCAATCTAATTAATTTTTTGTCATTCATGTTATATGCCTGCTAGTTTTCTAAGCCTAGAATAATTTCTAGACTCATTTAATTTTTTATCTAGGGTAAATTTATTATTTAAGTATTTAAAAGTGGTTTTTCTAATGTAAGCAGTTGAAATACTTGACCTAGATTCCTTAGTAGCTAGCTGAGAAACAATTTGGGGAATAACATTTTTTAGCGAATCAAAATTCTTTTTTGAAAATCTTTTGCTCTTAATGAGTGTTTCCTCATGTTCTTCAACCCAAAGGTCAACAGCTGCTTCAACTTCGCCTTCTAGAGTTTTTGCAGCGTCTTCAATCGAGCCTTTAACCATATCTTTTAATTGGCCTATTCTATTTTTAGCCTGTAATTGTTTTCTCGATGTATTAGATAAATTTGACTCCCAATCATCCAAGGCTTGCATTGCACCCGATGTTGGAGAGTCAGCATTTTGTACTGCAGTCTTGGCAGCGTCTTTTAATTCTTTTTCATTTTCTTTAATGTCCTCATTAGCCTCATCATCTCCGGATGCTTCAATATTTAATTTAAATTTAGAATATTCCTCGTTTGATTCTATGACGCTGTTTATCGCAGTGACTAGCTCTGGGATGTCTCGTAGTTTCTGGGCACCTTTACCATTCTCTTCAGAAAAGTAATTGTTAATATCTACATCCGTGTCTGCTAAGTCTTCTGCATTTAACCCGGCTTTTTGGTACGTAAACAATAAGGTATCCATTGTATCTAGAGATGGGGTACCGCCATATTTGTATTCGCCAGCCAAGAAGAAACTCAATTTCGCTCTTCTTTTGCCTTTACCATCTAAATCTGCCCATTCCGGTGCTTTTTTATCAATTGTGATATCAATGTTTTCATCTGAAAAGAATCCATTTAAATTATCCACTAAATCCGATGCATCAGTATCCTGGAATAATTCCGGTGATTCTTCTGTTGCAGAGGCTAGTATACTATTAAAGTCTTTAGAAGATAACGTCTTTTCAAACAAGATATTCATGTCCTGGTTTTTTAAACTAGATTCAACCGTTATCCCTAAATCATTTAACAACCCACTTTTTTCTAGGGCACTCAGTATAGGAATTCCAGGTTTGCCAATTCTTTTTACAATTTTATTCTCTAGATCCTTTCGGGAAAATTTTAATCCGGAGCCTGTAGACTCTACAGAGCCGGCTTCGTCTTCAACAACTTTGGCTGCTTCTTCCGATTTCTTAGAGGTTTCTTTGGCAGATGCACTGTCTTCTTTACCATAGTTTATCATCTCTTTTGCAAAAGAAGCAACAACCATTGGTGACATATCTAAAAGTGAATTTACTAAAGATTCTTTATTTTTCTCAAATACATCCACCGGGTCGTCTTCTTTACTTCCAAATATTTTATCGGCCAGACCAGAGAAAAAACCTTTTTCTTTTTTTGGTCGATTTTTTAAAGCCCGGTCGAATGCATCTAGTAACTCAAGGGCTGCATCATTAGCAAAATTATCACCAGCTTCTTTAAATATTTCTATTAGAGCTATGTCTTTGTCTTCGCCTAAATGCAATTTACCTTTAACTATTATAGAAGATACTTGCTGGATTAATGAAACGTTTATCATGATAACGTGGTTTAGGTTTTTGCTTGCTTCGTCTACTTCAGACGCAATTACACCGGCTTGTTTTGCAGACTTTTCAAGGTCAGCCGGCTGACTATCGATATTTTTTGAGGCATCTATTAGCGCGTTAACTTTTCCGGCAATAACGTCATTTATTAGTTTGTTTAAACCAGATTTATAATTCCCAGGGGGAAGTTTTGCAATTAAGTTGTTTATTTTAGTCAGGCGTTTATCTATGGCATCTAAAGCAGTCTGGGATACCTTGAATGACTTCTCGACGTCTTCTTCATTTTCTAGCAATAAAGCCAAAGTATTAGGGTAGCTTGATTCAAAAACCAATCTTTCTTTTAAAATTTTATTATCCATGTTTAAACTATACTCCGATGATGATCTCTATATACATTAATTATCTAGTATTTGAATAACTTCCACGCCATTTTCCAATAAAAGATCGACTCCGCTCATATCTCTATACGAAGATTTATAAAATACTTTTTTAATACCACCATTAATTATAGCCTTGGCGCAAGAACGACACGGACTTAATGTTAAATACATCTTTTTTTGCTTAGGATGATTATAATCTAATTTTATTAATGCGTTAATCTCAGCATGTATAAAACCAGAATGGCCAGGTTCCTCTGATTCGCGTTTGTTTGGTCCACCTGTATGATTGCCATTGTAACCGATTGCTAGTACCTGACAGTTATCCTCGGTTACTATGCAACATCCTACTTGAAAGTTAGGGTCATAACTTCTTTTAGAGATAATGTGAGCAAAATCAATCCATATATTATTCCAATCAGGTCTCATTGAAACCTACTTTGTATTTTTTTTCTAGGGGATCTCCTGAATTAGAAATATCATTTTTTACATTAGGCTCTGAAACTAAGTTTTTTTGTGGAACGCCAAGTTTAATTTCGGGCTCTTTATCAAATATACTATCCGGATGTATGTCTGCTGGTAATCTAAAGCCGGCTGCTTTTTTATGACCACCACCGCCAAACTTTTTCGATATCTCAGAAACATCGGTCGTTTCATGGAAAGCCCTCAAAGAACAAACATACCCAAGCGTTTCGTGATCATAATACCATATCATGGCACAATCACAATCGGGTGCTAATCTGGCCCCTATTTCACTCATCCAATGAGAGGAGTTTACCGCTAATACATCTTTTCCATTAAGTTTTCGAGGCTGAGCTTTTTCGCAGACTTTTTTAATAACTGTTTTAGAATAAGCAAGAATATAACTCCCACGTTTAATAGCGTTATCAAAAACAGAATCATCTTCAAACTTTTCGTATTCTTCAAATTCCCAAGGCACCATATCAAAAGCGGCGCTGAATTCTTTAGAATATGCTAGCTCCCAAGTCCATAAGTCTCTGTCTTGTATGTATTGAATAAATTTTGGAGATTCTTTTCCAGGATGAAAAAATTCCCAAGCTAAAATAGCACCAGATTTTTTCATGTCAAATATTGCGTTGGAGATATCGTGAAGTTCTACCATCGCACTCTTATGGTGGTCTATAATAATTAAAGACTCCGCTTTTTCTATCATTTGTTTTGTTGTTTTATTATCAAACGAAAAATCTAAAATAGCAACCCGCTTACCGGTAACATCGGGAGGTGGCTCTCCGTGTGAACACGCAATATACTCACATCGATTTCCTAGAAGTTTCCAAGCTGAATAGCAGGCTCCGAAGCCATCATTGCAATTTGAATGATATATTACAGTATTTATAGTTGATGGTTCAATCATATTTAATCTCCAATAACCAGTTTAATTATTCGGTTCGCCCATAGTCATCATCTAACCTGACCATATTATTTTTAAAACTAGTCCCCTGAAGAACCTCTATTAGCACTGAATCTTCAAGGGCTTTAATTCTATAGGGGTTTTTTTTCTGGATCAATATTGTATCCCCTGGCACTAGTTCAAAAAAATTCCCATTTTTTGATTTAATATCTCCGAATTCACTTTCTTCTGGGGCGTACACAGACACTTTACCTTTTTCTAGAAAAAGGCATTGGTTTGCGCTAGTGTAGTATTTTAGCGATGTTCTAAAGTCTGCCTTAAGATTAATTATTTTACCAAAAACTCCAAAAGGAGAATTAAATTGTGTTTCTTTTCCCCACGGCATAATATTAACAGTACATTTAGTTTTCCAAATAGACATAACTATTCTCCAGTACTCCCAAAACCACCTGAACCTCTCTGGGACTCAGAATTAAATAATTGGCTTTCTTCAACTAAATTTATTTGGCAATGGTCAACAGGCACTAAAAGAAATTGGGTTAGCTTGTCGCCAGGACTTATTTCTGCCGGTGCGTTTCCAACATTGATTAAATGAAGATGTATTTCTCCTTGATAGTCAGAATCTACAACACACGCTCCAACCATAAGAGATTTCTTTAGAGAGATGCCACTTTTATTCATTGCAATCAACGCAAACCCTTTGGGCACGTTAGCTTTAATACCAGAAGGAATAAATAGTCTATCTCCAGGAGCAACCACACAAAGAGACTGTGGGTAATCAGTTGGTACGTAAAAATCAATCCCTGCAGAACCTATGGTGCCGCGGGTAGGGGTTTTAACATCTCTAACTTTTGCAATTAAAAAATCATCATTGCTTACTTCAATTCCCATTATTTCTCCACTTTGTTTTTGTTTTCGTTAATATAGTTTTGCCAACCACCAATATAGGCTGCGGCGTCTAAAAGATTATCTTCTTTGAAATTATATGATTGCCGGCTGAATTTTAGTGCAATCATTGCAATGAACATATCATGTGCAGACCAGTCTTTACCAGACATCCCAGATGCTATTTTAGCAGCCCTTTCAAACCCTTCGCCCATAGGACCATACTGTCTTTCTTTTTCTTCAGACCGATTATTAATAATTTGGTTTGCTTCGTTTAAAATATTAGGCATAAAGTATCTCCATCATTTTTCTTGTATGCTCTTTAATTTCAGTCTTTGATATATCTTTGCTTGTTAAAGATATATCAAGTTCTTTAATTAGGCTCATTGTTATTGTATCTTTTAATTTGTATTTTTTCAAATCAGGATAAGTTTTTTTGTCATGTTTTCGCCCGTAATTTTGGACAATCTTACTCATCATTTTAAAATGGGTTTCATAAACATGAAAAGATCCAGCTGAATGGTAATAGTGGCCTAGGCCGATTCTTTCTTCTCTAATGTCGCCGTTGGCAGTAATAAAAGCATTGAGTTCGTTGAGCATAAGCTGTTGATACATGCAGAACGTAAAGACGTCATTACAGAAACCAAACACGGCATCATTCGAACGCATGTTGACACCCATGTGCAATTTGTTACCTCTGATAAAGAAATGGATATACTGAGTGCAAGGGTAGTCGTCATTGTTTTTCCCTTTGTGGTGAGGGCTATTAATAGTAATACTTGCTCGTCTTGTATCTCTATCTGTAAGTAGTTCGTTCCTAGCCCATTCCCACTGGCTTAGCCCTGTTCTATCATTAAGAATTCCATGAAGCCATAAACCATAGTTGGACTCAACCTTGTTATCTGTGTCTGCAATATTTTTCCAGATAGAAGCTAGCTTACCTATGTTTTTAACGTCTGCATCTTCAGAAAGGTACCAAAGCCATTCAGCAATTGCATACTCTGGTTTAAACTTTCTGGCCGGTACTTCAATCGAAAGTGCCGTTGGGTCTTTTATTAATAAAGAATGCCATAGCCTTTCTTTTTGTAGGGTACCTCTAGTATTAACTAAAAGATAATCGCTGTCTAAATCTTTTAACGACTCAGTAAAAGCCTCATTAAGATTTTTGTATGTATTCATATAAACCTCTATTTTAGAAATATATTATAACGGTTAATTCGTGTTTTTACATTAATTTTAACTTAGACCAACGACAAGATTTGCCCCAGCCTTCCTGGTTATTTATTACCGCTACACAGATAGTATAAGGTTCTACAGCAGTTCTTCCATTCCAGCCCCAACAGTTGAGCCACTCACTATTCCCGTCATTAGAAGTAATTTTCATACGAAGATAATATTTGTTGTTTTTAGTCTTTTTAGGAGTAACCTGGGTTGGCACGAACCAATATAGCCATTCTTTGTCCCACTCACATACAGGCCTAATATTTTGAGCTGTATTTCTAAGTTTGTTAATCTGCTCTTCGGTAATGATTGTCTCAGGGCTTACATACCCAAATAATTCATTTTCATTAATGATAATTTCTCTTTTTGTAAATTCTTGCAATCCTCGGTTTTCTTCACGCAAGACTTTAAAATTGTCATATCCTTCCCAAGCGTTACGCTTAAGTGATTTTCTAATAGAAGACCAGTTAGGGACAATCGTTTCAAGCATGTGTTTGTAAGATTCAAACTCCTGGCCAATCAAGTTTTCCATAGACCGAAAGGCTTTTACTCTAACTAAGGACTCGAGTGCTTTTTTATTAAATTTGGAATGCCTCCACTTTCCGTCTTCATTCCATAGCATGGTTTTAATATCCGTATAAGGCCTATTGGCAATAATCTCATCTACTGCTGCTTCCCCTACACCTTTACAAGACATGAATGAAGGCATAAATCTTTTTCCAGGTAAAATAGTCCAAGTTTTTGCAGCTTCGTTAATATCTAGCGGGACAATCTTATAGCCCATTCCAGCAACTTCGCTGAAAGCCTTTGATCTTTTGTCAGCATTACCTTCCATAGATTCTAAATAAGCACAAAGCCACTCTTCCTCATAATGAGTCATCATCCAAGCACAGTAGAATGAATTGATGGCATAAGAAATAGCATGAGACTTATTAAAAGAGTATGCCGTAAACTTCATAATGTCACTATATAGTTCGTGTGCATCCTGGTCTTTCATGCCGTTGTCAATAAACCCTGAAATAATTCTACTTTCGAGAGCCTTTGCTTTTTTAGCTGCATCCCCTGAGGACTGTTGCGGTTTCATCATCTTTCTAACAGAATTACATTCCTTAAGCGGGATTCCAGCCACTCTATTAACAATAGCCATTGTCTGCTCTTGAAAAACAATATGTCCAAAAGTTGGAGATAATATCTCTTCTAACAAAGGATGTTTATAGATAACGTCTTCAGGGTTAGCTTTTGATTTTAAGTACTTTTTATCAATATGCATTGCTAGAGGGCCAGGCCTGTAAATAGCAGTCAGAGCAGCTATCTCCTCTATAGAGGTTGGCTTAGCACGTTTAAAAAGTCTTTGAGCGCCATGATTAGTACATTGAAATATTCCAGCCCATCTAGCCTCAGCATAGACTTTGTAAACTTCTTGATCATTAAAATCGATTGCCTTGTTTGACATGTGTTTCTCAAACCATTCGTTTACCTGACCGTAATCCGGAGTCTCTATTCCTTCTTTTCTTTGAAGAATTAATTCAATTGCTCTGTCAATAATTCTAAGTGTTTCTAGTCCAAGTAAATCAAATTTAATCCAGCCAAAATGCTCTAGATGCTTGTAAGATGCACCTTCAACCCATGGAGTCTGTAACTCACCTTTTGCCATGATCACGGGCATGCGTTCTTTGATTCTTTCAGAAACAATAACACCTCCAGCATGACGTCCCAACGACTTGTTTTGCTGAAACAAAACTCCGATAGGTTCGATTATTTCAGGGTGTTCTTCAGCTAGATCCCTAAAAGATTCAGAATAGGCCATGGCCCACTCTAAGGTTGGGGTGATCGGCCCATTTATGTTTACTTTGTCTCTTCTTAAACCAGCTTTTATGTCTCGCTCTAATGGCCCCAAGGCTTTGTTGACTTTCTGGAATTCAATTCCATAAAACCTAGATATATCTTTTACTAAAGACTTAAGCTGGAAGCGGTTATAATTAGATATCGGTATGATGTTTTCCTTTCCGTATTCAGCCCTTAGAAGAGCGAGCAATTTATCGCGGTCGCCGATATCGGTATCAATGTCTGGATAATCCGTTCTTGTTGGGTCCATAAACCTTGAAAATAAAAGACCATATTCCAAAGGGTCAACATCAGTAATACCTAAAACATAATTAACCAAAGAGCCGGCGCCTGAGCCACGGCCAGGACCTACCCTCATTTTTGTTTTTGCTAAATCAATAATTGCTTTAGTTGTTAAAAAATATTCAGAAAATTCTTTATCAGAAATAACACCTAGCTCTTCTTTCAATCTAGCAACATATTCTGGTTTTTTATGAAGACCTTTTTTAATAATACCTTTTTTTGCTGATTCAATAAGAGCTTGATCAGCAGTTTTGCCTTTGGGGATAGTATAAGACGGAAGCTTCATTGAACAATCAGGATTAATATCTCCAATCATATCATAGGCAATATCATCGGTTCTTTCAATGGCATCGCATATAATATCGCTGTCATAGAATTTCATGCCTTTTGTTGTTTCTAAAAATGTTTCCCAAACTTGGTTTGCATTCTTTGGATACAATTCACATTTAAGATCTTCTTTGTTTTTAGGAAGGCTGTCTGGGCCAATGTCTTTATAATTTAGCCATCCAAGCTTTTTGTATAATTCTCTTTCTTTCCAGTGATCTGGGGAAGAATAATGAGAGTCGCACGTTACAATAAGTTTGTCTTGCAAAGAATTCCTGTTTGCAAATTCAATCAAGGCTCTATTGACGAGATGCTGGGCAGAAAGTTTATTAAACTGGAGCTCTAGAAACGCCGCATCTCCCACAGCATCCGTTAATTGATCCCATGAATTTCCAATATTAAGAAGTATCTTATTAAGGAGTGTTTCGTCATCTAAGAGATTTTGATTTAAATCATCGAATTCGACGCCTTGAATTTGTTTAAACACTTCATAAGACAAAGGGCCGCCTAAACACGCCGTTGAGAGCATGAGATGGCCACCTTTTGACGCTTCTTTAATCATCTTATAGTCTACACGGGGAAAACGGTAAAAGCCTTCAGCATAGCCTCTAGAGACTAAACCGAAAAGCCGCTCGAGGCCAACGGATGTCCTAGGTAAAACCACTAGATGATGGCGTCTTTTAATCGGATCAAAAAATTTGCCTGATTTTGTTTCTTCTTCATTTTCAATCGTTTGACCAGCTGACCCAACTGCAATATCCACGATCTCATCATCTCCGTCGGTTATTGCCAACAAAGGAGTTTGAATTCTTTCTCTTTCTTCGCGAAGCATTTTGAGGGCAGACGCGTCGCCTCGCTTTGCAGCTTGTTTGATCTCATAATCTAGGCGCCAGACATCTAGATCAGGGTGTACATACATTTCGCAGCCAGGAATAAACTTAAAGTTTGCGCCGGCTTTATTTAGTTTCTGTGTATGCAGATAAGCGTGAGCAAAACCATTCATGTGACCATGATCAGTGAGTGCCCAAGCACTCATATTATTGTTGCGAACATAATCGATGTGATCCTGTGGATAGGATAAGCCGTCGAATGTACTAAAACCAGAATGAGCGTGTAGCCCAACAAACCTTTTAGGTTGTCTCATAAAAAACTCCATTGTTACATATATAATGTAACTTAATGGAGCCTAATTTATAAAAATTTTGGAATTATTTTTTAAACATTAAGACATGTCAGCTAGGACATTTTTAAGTTCATCTATTACATCAGCGTGTGTAACACCATGTTGTGCATACCTAGGATTGTTTGCAAACTTTTCAACTAAAGCAATAATGCCTTCCTCTAAGCCGAAGAACACTTCTTGGTCTAGATTACTCGAGTCACCTGTTGCATCGACGTTAAGCTTCTCGTGGGTGCCTTCTTTAACAAGTTTCCGCTTTTCTTCTCTAATGATTGTTCTCAATTGTCTTTTTGTAATTTTCATTTGTGGTTCTCCATTTTATAAATTTTGTTTTTTGAAGCGATGTAAAGAGTACGTACTCTTGTAGGTTAGTATTAATTATTAGAGTGTTTTGATTTAATGCTATCTAAAATAGCTTTTTTTAAAACACAAGCATAAATAACGTTAACGCATGCGATTGCAAATACTGAATTTTTAATAAAAGCTTTTGCTGATTTCCTGAGTGGAATATTCTGTTGCTTTACTTCTGTTTCCCATGGTTGCATTATTTTCCCTCTATTGCTGGGGTTAGTAATTCCATCGCTGCCTTAACGGCTCGCTCGGCTCGTTTTATTGGCGCCTGAACTGGATCTCCAATTGCCGAATGGCCATGTAATACAAGCTTGCGGTGGATTTTCTTTAATTCTGTCCACAATTTTTCTGCTTCGGCTTTTTCCATAATAACGAATCCCTTATTAGAAATTTAAATTTTAGTTAAACTAGCTTCAATTGTTTTTTGCAATAAAAGATAACAAATCGTGATCAGACGGCAATGTTATATTATTATTTGCCAATACAGACTTAACAACCTGTAGTCTTAAATTATTATCTACAAAAGACTCTCCCCACAGCCAGGGTACAGAATTGTGGATAACTTTTTTCTCTTCGTTTATTTTATTAATAGAAACCCTTAGTAGCCTTTCTTGTTCATGGACGCTTAGTTCTGGGCTGAGATCTAACAAATGACTACAACAAACCAAGAATTCCGGTGTGTCGTTTTGTCTAATTAGATCACCTATTTGCATTCTCTGTAGTTTATCCATTTCGTCTTTGGATACTGAGTCTAGGCGATCCGGGTGTACGTTCATCATGATTTGGCGCCAGGCTTTTTTTTCCCAGTCAGGCCGGCCATTACTTGGCTTAGAAAAACCGGTTGGCGCAATGTTGTTCTCTATTTCAGACTTCACTAAACTGCATTTTTCGGTCTTACTAATTTGCTCGCCTATCCTTGGTGGTCGTTCGCCTGGTTTTCTTTTTTTAGGTCTCGATCCTACCTTTCTAGGGCGATAAAATTCAGGTTTTGGCTCTTCTTTTTTATACCCGCAGTGCTCTACTAGCAGAGCCTCTACAAAGATAATAAAGTTTGAATGATAATGATCGTTTATATCTTTACACTCTTCTAAAGAATTAAAATCAGAAAAATATCTTTTTGACAAAGATTTTATTCTTTTATCTTGAGTATAAGTTAATTTCACCGATTAAGCTCCAGGTTAATCAAAATCTAGAGATAACTGACTTTTAGTATCGGTGGATTTTGAATCATCGTTTTGCAACATCTTTTCAATATTGTTATTAAATATACTCAAATATTCATCTGTCGCTCCAATTTTTTTATTATCCTTTACTTCTAGTTGTAATTGTCGAAGATTATCAGCGATATCAGTGCCAGTTAATATTGCAACCTGGAGGCATTTTGCAATTTGCGCAATAGTAGCATCTTCTAAAGTGTATGATTCTGTATTTTTTTTCATTTTTTATTCCTTTGTTGTAATAGACGGTTAGATTATAATCATAAAATTTTATTTTTATAATTTAAATTTGTTTGTTTGGTTTCCTACTACATCCCAATCCGGATGCGTTGTTCTACTGTATAGCTCTAAATAAGGGCCTTTAGACCTCTGCATGATATATTCATAAAATTCATCTGGCTTCCTAGAATGCTCTCTTCGGTCTGCAGTAAACCAATCAATGCTTTTAGTGAGTGTATTGGTTGCCACGCACTCAGGGTTCTCCGTCCCTTTATACATTACTTCCCTATGTTTTCCCTTCCTCCACTTTGCTCCAAATAAACAGAGCTCAGTTGCTCTCTGTCCATAAGGAGTTGGATTAGATTGCGGCTTTGTCCATACTACGTTAGTAACTGGTCGGAAGCCCAAAGCATTGCAAACGTCAACAGCATCAAGAATGCCTCTTGAATAGCCGGCGGAATAAGAATTAATCGTCCATAAATATAAGTGAGCCTCATCTGCAACCTCGTGTTGTGATAACCATTCGGTCATCGTTTCTATTACTTGGTCTTTAGTTTGAACAGGATAGTGGGTATGTACGGCTAGGGATTTCTGGCCGCCGGTGCACAGCTTCCAAGGAGGGTCTGCTAAAATAGTTTTGTATTTCATTTTATTACCTCAAAGTCTTCGGTCATCCAAACGGAAATTATCATTCCTGTAGGCTCGTATTCATCCGACCAGAACACCTCAGCGTGCAAGCCGTCTTTAAAAGGATCGATCATGGTTATTATTCCAAACATTTCATTGTTATAGTGCACTAAATCTCCTATTTTCATGATTGTACCTCTGGGCACCAGTGTGTTTTTCTTCCGTCTGCTGTGTCTTCTTTTATTACCGGATTTCCATCAATGTCTTCTTTTCTTCCGTAAACAAGAAACCTAGACCCATATTCTCCTTCTTCTCCGTCAATATTTTTATAAGTTCGTATAGTCGCTCCACCAGATCTAAATGATTCCAGCATTACACGTCTGACGCATTCTTTTAGGTTGATTAGTTCTTCATCAGTGCAATCACCTACGAGTCGGTTTGGACTTAATCTGGCTAGCCAAAGAGCATCTGCTTTGATATAGTTACCTATACCTGCTACGATCGACTGGTCCATCATTACTTTACATAAAGGCCACTTTGACTTTGCGTTCATTCGAATAATAAATTCATCGTTATCCATGTCTTCAGATATTAAATCGTGTCCGAGAGATTCAAGCTTTTCAATCATCTTATGCTTTCCGCGGACGAACTTGACGGTACCAAAGTTTCTAACGTCTGTGTAATATGTATCAAACCCATCAAAAGAAAACTTGACACGAGAATGTTTTGTTTGTTCCTTCGTAAAAGATCCCGTCATACCCATTGTGAACCAAGCGAACGTTTCGTTTTCAAGAATCGCATAGGAAAACTTTCCATGCACGCCAACTCCAATAATCTTTGAAGGCAACGAGGCTTCAAACATATCTAGGCCAGTTGGTGGTTTCTTCAAGTATCTACCAGAAAGTATCTCTACCTTCTTTAATGTTTTACCAGACCATAGTTTGGCTAAGGACATGGCCATGGTTCTTACTTCTGGTGCTTCAGGCATAAAAAATCTCCCGCATAATCAGTTCTATTAGATTATACAGGAGTTATTTGGTTTTTATAAAAAGATCTATTTTTTTAGGCCAGCAAGTACATGCCAGCGGGAAACATGGTTAATCTTACTTTCGTTTTTAGCTTCGTCTCTTAAATTTACTTTGCTATCGACTTGACCATCGATATTATCGACCGTTAGAACTGCCATCTGGAGCTCAGCCTGTAGATCCTGCAATGATTTCTTAGAGAAATTTCCGCTTTTGAGAGAGTCCATAGCAGTAATAACTAACTTCTGTAAATCGTTAAGATTTCTAACAGACTCAGCTCCTAATTTTCCAGTTTTTGTAGAAAAATCACCAATTTTATCAGTTAGTCTATCCGAGATAGTGTTATACGCTCCAGAATAAGTTGTCATTTCCTCTGGAATTTCACTAGTAATGCCATCCCTACGATTTTTAGCTGTAATATTATCAGAAGGACTAGCGGTAGATTTAGCTAATTCTTCTCCGGCGATGAACCCTTCTTTTTCTAAGCCTTTAAAAAAATCTTTTCCCGGAAGCGAAACAGTCGTCGTTGTTGATGGCACATTTTCTGCTCGACCTTTCATGGCGCCGATGCCAGCACTTTTTGCAGCTTCTGATGAGAACCCATCTAAAAAATCATTTTTCATAGCTGGTCCGTAAGTGTTTATTACTATTTCGTTGTTGCTAACGGCTATTTCAATAGCTTGAAAGTTATTTTTGTTGTTTGCCTTACTTCTCCCTTTATCCTTAAGAGAATCAAGCATCTGAGGGATCTGTCTCTGCTTTATAGTACTAGAACCTGGTTCTCCTGTAAATTTTACACTAATCCAAGTATCACCAGTAAACACATCTGCAAACGGCTCATTGTTACTAAAAGCCTGATTATTAATATTTACAGATCCCGGAAAAACAGCTGTAACCATTGATTCGACTGTGCCGCTAGCGGCTTTACTGGCATCTCGTCCATCACCAGAACCCAGTTTAGCAGCTACACCACCACGAAGCATATCAAGCAACATTATTAAACCAAGCTCATTCCTTTTTTGAACAACTGGTTGGCCATCTGCAATGTAATCTGTTATCTGGGCTTTCGAAAAATCAATTGTCTCTGCTGTCTCGCCCCTGAGAGCTTTTGCAAAATCAGTCGTAGGTGAGATATTATAATCCATAAAGCCAACACTGATGACTGCCTCATTAAGCAAAACGGCTCTTAGACTGTATTTATTTTTATTCAAGTCTACTACCCTTTGATTTAAGCTGTATATACAGCCTATTCATATGTGTCTCTAATCCAACATTAACACTGATTTGGCCTAGCTTAAAACTAAAATAGGACCATGCTCTGTCTTCTTCCGATCCTGCATCTGTTTCAGATATAAAAGTCCCGCCTATTGACTCAAATTCGTTTGCAATTATATCGGTATATTCCTCTACGAGACTATTTGGTAAGAGACTTGCAAACTCAAATTCAATATCCCATCCAGAAGAAGATGAACTCATTTCAGGATATGACGATTCAGGAATTTGGTCTGTTATATTGCTTGCGATTGTATATATTAGTTCAGGATAAAGAAAGTCTAAGTCCATACTCTCGAAATCAGGAAACGACTGTGCCAACATAAAAGCTTGTATCGGATCAACATCTGCTAACTTTTTTATTTGAGCGATCATTGGAGAGCCTAGTGGCTCTTCTATTGCTTCTCGAATAATTCTTCTAAGCTGGCGTCTTGTGATTTTCATGTTGGTTCTCCTACAAATCCAGCCTTGATACTTCCAATAATATCTTCAAGCAACTTGATGAGATCAGAATTCTCGAGGCCATCGTCATATAAACCGTTTAATATATCTTCAATCGCATCAATAGACGGCTGAATTTCCATTCCGGTCAACTCTGCGGCAGGAGGAGGACCAGGTTGCTCTCTAAGAAGTTTTGCTTTCTCTTCTTTGATGATTCTTCTAAGCTGTCTTTTTAATAATTTCATTTTTAGCTCTTTAGCGTTGAACGATATAGCCCAATTCTGCATTGTTGTCAATGGCATCATCAACAGCTTCTGGACTGAATCCCATTATCGGTCCGGTTAAGTACTTTCGCAACGCAGCAAAGTCAATTACTTCTGTTCCCATTTCCTCGGTGTAATATTGAATTTCCATATCGATGTCGCCTTCGTCTTCATACTCTGGGCGTGGCAAACCTTCTTTTATTAAGTTTGCCTGCTTTAATCTAGAATACTCTTCTCGAATTATTCTTTTCAGTTGTCTTTTTGATAATTTCATTTTTAATTTTCCATCCTGTGAAGATTTTACCTATTGCCTTTGCATAGTTCAATAATTTTTTGTGCCACTTCGTAAAGTTCGTCTTCTCTTTCAGCACCTTCTGGCTGGTATCCTAGAAGATCTATAGTGAGTATTGCAACTACATCATCTTGTAGTTTTGCGTCTGCATCGGATTGTGTTGGTGGCCCTGAGTGCATAGCTTCTCGAATAATTCTTTTTAGTCGGCTTTTTGTGATTTTCATTTTTTTACCTTTTGTTTTAGAATGAGCCTTCGCTATCGGCTGCCGATCCTGCATCTGCTGTAGATATAAAGGTCCCGCCTATTGACTCAAATTCATTTTTATTTATCTCGCGTCCCGGCTGCCATCTTTATAGTTAACCATATAATATTCGTTATCCGGATGAGCTGGTGGATCTCCGTTCACTCCGTCGTTATAGCCAAGTTCCATCATGTCTTCTTCACCACCTTCGGACATCTCTTCAAGGGTATCAGCCATCGAATAAGATCTGGAAGCCATGCCGTGTTGGCCTGGATCGATTCTTGCAAGAATTCCATTGTACCAATATCCTCGAGCAGCTTCAGGTCGACCAGAGATTTCAAATGCCTCTTCTACTAATTCAGCCAATTCGACCATGATATCTTCGAATCTTCGAGATTCCCCATTGGCTTGCTCACTAAGTAATCGAGCCTTCTCTTCTTTGATTAATCTTTTAAGTTGTCTTTTTGTAATTTTCATCTTCCTATACCATTAATAGTTTCTTTTAGCGTGTCAAGCATGCGCAAGACAGCTTCTTTTTTCTTTTCGTCTTTCCACCATTTACGGTCTTCGATTGACAGTTTAGCAACCAATTCTTTTTCCATAGTGTATTTAAAATTATCGAGAGATTTTTGGAGGCTGATATCGATGCCGTGTCTGTTGACCATTTCAGAAAGAAGTTTTTCTTTTTCTTCTTTAATGATTCTCCTAAGTTGTCTTTTTGTAATTTTCATTTTGTTTTCCTTTATAAATTAATAACGATGTATAATATATATATAAAAAAAAATTCATATACCTTATATAAGTATTAGCCTAAAACAACTTTAGCAGTGCAAAAGCTGCAGCAACAACCATCTGTACAACAACAAATGCTGTAGTTGCTTTTACTTTAAAGTCTTGAAGCCTTGATACTTCTTTTTGCAATTCCCTTAGTTGAACAGGAGAGGCTACATCATCAACCCTCCTCTTCCATTCTATCAATTCTTTTACTCGGTCTTCTTTCACCCTCAGCTCTGTCATTTCTCTTTTTAGTCCTTCCATATCAGCTTTTAAAGAAGCCATTCCTTGACTAAGTACTTCTAACTCTTTAAGGACCATTTTTGAGTATTCACCCCAACCATTATTATCACCACTCATAAAATTTCTCCCATATAATAAAGTAAAAGAATCAAACACCAGCAATTTAATTATTAGACTACAGGGTATTAATCTGTATTATTTTTAGTCTGTCAGCAAGTGCTTTATCCTCTAAACAGCTAATATAAGACCTAATAGTTATTGGCCAAAGTTTTTTGCAAATACCTATAATTCCTTCGGCGACTTTTTGAATTTCCCATTGGGCTCCTTCGTGTAATCTAAGGCTGCAAAATTTAAGAAGATTATTTAAATTAGCAGAACCGTAATATTCAGTATACATGTTTTGAGGTAGAACACCGCGGGCTTGTTCGCGACATACACCTTTTGACATTAAGGATTTATATAAATTAACAGATTGCTTATGGTGGCCAGCAACAACAGCTGCAGCCCTAATTCCAAAATCCGGGTCTGAAAGGTCTGGGAACATAATAGGATCCGATAATTCGTTTATATTACTGGCTTGTCTGTTTGATTTATGTTGAGTTCTAAAAAGGCTAGGTTCATAAAACCTGATATCCTCTTCAGTGTAGCGTCTACTGATTTCATTATAAGACCAGGTTCGATGTCGGTGATGTTGGCTACGAACAAATAAAGGCACAACGAATCTAAACGTAGCAACGTTATGTTCAAAGGTCGACGTATGTTTATGCTTAATAAGGTATTTTATAAGCTTTTTATCTTTATCATCGATGGTTTCCTTATGTTTTCCAAAGCTCACACGAGCTGCGTTTACTACTGTAATATCTTCGCCCATGTGTTGGACATATTCAACAGTACCGATTCCGTCTTCATATAAATTAAATTTCATATTATATTCCTCTATTAATAATTTTTAATAAGTACTTCTTCGCCCTTTTGACCTTTGTTATGACGGCCGGCAGTATATTTTACTTTAAAATACCTTACATTCCAATCATCGTTAAATTTATCTGAGAAGTATCCTTTTGTTATCGTAGACGTATTTGCATCTTCAAAGTCAATACCCGGGTTTTCTCTGTTACTAAGAGAAACAAGGTCATTTGATTTGTGAGCAGACTTAAGAAAATCGCACAACCTTACTTGGTCATAATCAGTAAAAGATCCAGCAGAATCATATTTTGCTTTTGACTGTCGGTAAGGAGGGTCTGCATAGAACCAACTATCGGATCCAATAAAGCACTGTGTTTTTTCAAAATCATCGTTTAACAAAACACAACGATCGATAAAAGAAGCATATTTTTTAATTCTATCCATATCAAATAAACTGCCTTTTGGTTTCCAAGTCATAAGACCAGCTGGTGACGCATACCTGTTGTTAAAATTATCAGAAGTTTGCCATATTCCATTAAACCCAGTTTGCAGCATATAAAACAAGGCAGCGCCTTGTTCAGCTGGTGACATATTGTGGTAAGCCAGTGCGTATCTATCCCGAAGTCCATAGTAGTGTTTCTTACGATCTTCGACAGTAGAATAAGAGCCATAAGCTATTACATGGTTTTTATATTCTTTTTCAAATTGAGGATACGAATTTGATTGCATTACTCGGTACATGTTGACCAGTTCTGAACATGTCTCATTAAGAATGATTGTTGTGTTTGGGTAATTAGCGGCTACCCATTGACCAACAATTCCGGTACCGGTAAACATATCAACAAAGACTTTCGGTTCCCTAGAAGGAAAAAAACCAGCGGACATATAACGGGAAAACATTCTATTTTTAGCCCCGGCCCATTTGAAAGGAGCCTTAAGCCCTCGAACTGCTGGCTGTGAGCTACTTAATGCCGTGCTTTTTAAATAACGATAATTCTTCATACAAAAATCTCCTGTGAACTAGTTTATTTATTATAGCTTACAAAAGGTTGATTTATAAAGGTCTTTTAGTTTTATTTTATTTCCTTATAAGGAGACTAGTTTCTTATATTTGTATGCT
>TARA_R110001592_G_scaffold148471_2_pt1 | contig 21289 bp, 16 predicted proteins | sample TARA_R110001592 | Tara Oceans TARA_R110001592 (sample SAMEA4398387) | marine metagenome | biome: Polar Biome; feature: [SRF] surface water layer (ENVO:00010504); material: water (ENVO:00002006), including particulate matter (ENVO:01000060) such as... | depth 5 m | reverse complement strand
TTTATCTTCTTTGTCCCAAAATGCCAATAACCTGTATTGTATTCCTGAATATAAAATACGAAATTCCCAAATATCACTGGTGAGTTTTTTAAAAAATTTCGGGTCAGAATGCTGTTCGGCCCGCCTGATGTTTTGAAAAATCTTCTTTCTAACCTTTAAGTCTTGTTGTTGGACAAATTTAAACGCATCCTCTAAAAGCCTGGTTTCAAAACGATTGATCATTCCTTTCAAAATCTTATTACGATTCAAATATATATAAAGTTTCGTTAATTGTAAATATTTGTTCACTTTTCAAACATTTTAGTAGTGTACAGCCTGATAGCTTACCCCAATTAATACTCAAATATGTATATTATCAGAGCACCCTCGTAGGGTTACCGGTAGAGTCCTTTATAGTGCTATTAATTAATGATTGCCAGGTATCAAAAAAAATTCGTAGGGGATTATTTTCAGTAGTACTTCTAAATGAACAGTATATCATTTAGGTAGAGTTTTAACCTACTGAATTACTATAGCTTCGTGTCACACTAACGTCTTGCACAATCAACGTTCGAGGCCGTCGGCCGAAAGATGATGTTTACACCCTGTTATTTAAGGGTATATTTTTTTTAATAAATTTTTCGGCCTCCTTGTCTTTAGCTATGACTAAATCATTAGCTGAATCTATAGTTTCTTTATTTATTCTTACCACGAAACCCTTCAAATTGCCTACAAATCGTTTTACCATATTTTTATTACTGGTTATTAATAATATTTTTAATGGAGAGATAGGTAGAGTCATTATAAACTCTCTTGGTAATTCATATCCGAATGTATCAGAGCCATCTAAAGCAATTATTTGTAACGGAAAATCGCATGTAATAAAGTCTTTGTTAGAAGAGTTTTCTATGATTTCCCAATGAGAGTTCAAAATTATTTCGTAATCCTTTCCTCCTGAATGATAAGCCATAACAGCTGGAGAGTCACAATATATTTCCTTTTTAAATTTACCCCTTATATCCTCTCCTGTTTCACTAAATACTTTTTCCGCCCATTTTTCTCCTCGTAATCGCCCCTGTTCATTGAAGTTTCTGATTTCCTGAATAAATTCAGGACTTCTTGAATGCAAAGTACTTATGAAACGAGAAAAATACCCCTTCTCTTTCGGTGGAAAATTTCCAATTCCACTTTTATTTAAAGTTCTTAATGCCCGTGAGGCGTTTCCGTCTATTTCTCCAAAAAAAATGGTTTCTACATCAACACGGCCCTCTCTTCTTGTATAAAGATTTTTTTCAAAGCAGATATCTTTACTTGAAACCTCAATAACTCTAGAAGTCCCATCTTTCAAAAATATTGTTACAAGTCCTTTTGAATTGCTCCAATAATTAACATAAAACCTTGGTAAGAAATGATGTTTTTTTGGTTTGCTCATAGTTTCACACTTACATACCGTTTTAGCTAGACAAATTCCCTCAGGTCATTCTGAAAAGACGACACTGTGCATTCGGCTTTTTTCTCAGCCAAGTTTAATGAATTTGTCTTCAAGTTTTACATTAAAATTGATTTCTGCTTTTAATGCTTTGAACACTTTTAATATTGTGTCAATGGTCGCACTGTTGGCACTGCTTTCAAGTTTAGAGATTTGGGCTTTCTGAACTCCAACAAGTCTACCAAGCTCTTCTTGTGTCAAGTTTCTTCCTTGTCTTGCTGTTTTAATCATCTTACCCAAAACGTCCATACGAAGTTCGTATTCATATTCGTCACGTTCTTGCGTTCCCACCTCCCCGATATACTTGTCTTTCATTTCGGCAAGTGAATCAGTCTTTAATTCTTTAGTTGCCATAGGATTACAGCTTTTGTTTATTCTTAAAATATTTTTCTCTAAGTCGTACTGCTCTGTCAATTTCCTTTACAGGAATCTTGTCCACTTTCTTAATGAAACCGTGAGTGGCCAAAACCAAAGTTTCTTTGTTATCCGTCTTGTCCCAAAATGCAAGAATTCTAATTTGAAGTCTTCCATATTTTGTCCGAAACTCCCTAATTTCGTTTTGAAGTTTCTTAAATAGTTTTGGGTCATTAGTCTGCTCGGCAACATCAATATTATAAAAGATTTTCTTGACAGTTTTTCGGTCAAATCCAGAAATGAACTTATCCACTTCTTCTAAAAATTTCGTCTCAAAATATCTCATTTAAAGTCGCCTTGTTCAACGTATCAAAGATAATGTAAGTTTCCAAAATTAGAAACATTTTTTATCGAACTTGTTCTAGGCGCCTGCTTTCTAAGGTAATACACAACCCATCCCACACATCCAAAAACCACCTCCATTGTATCAGTCATTATTTTAACTTATATTCAATACCCTACACCTGTTTTATCTCAATGGCTTTGTGCGAGGCCAGCACCTTTAAATAGCACTTGGACATTAACTACAATAAAAGAACACATATGGATTTGTTAAATAGATTTTTGGGATTTGAGCTACTTTCTATTGGGGAGTACAGCCTGAGGGTTGGGACTTTAGTGCTGGTGCTGATCAATATCGGTTTGACGAAGTTGATTTTATGGGGAATAAAAAAATCCATTTTCCGCAAAAAAAGAATTAGCAAATTCAACGAAGGGAATATTTATTCCTTGTATCAGATTTTAACTTATATCGTCTGGGTAATCGCCTTTGGCCTGATTCTGGAAACCCTTGGCATAAAGGTCTCCCTACTGATTGCTGGTTCCGCAGCCCTACTGGTAGGCATAGGCCTGGGTTTGCAGCAGACCTTCAACGATATTGTTTCTGGCATCATTTTACTTTCGGAACGTTCAATCAGGGTAGCCGATATTTTGGAAATTGATGGGGGCATTTTAAAAATACAGGAAATCGGCTTGCGCACCTCCAAAGGGCTAAATACCGATGACATTTCCATAATTATCCCCAATTCACTGATCACAACCAATAAAGTCATCAACTGGAGTCACCAAAGAAAACAAAATCGCTTTAGGATTGAGGTTGGTGTAGCTTATGGAACGGATGTGGAGTTTGTCATCAAGATCCTGGAGGAAAGCGCCAGAGAACATCCTGAAGTAAATGCGGAAAAACTAGTAGAAGCCAGACTGGTGAATTTCGGGAATTCCTCTCTGGACTTTCAAGTACTTTTTTATAGCAGCACCATATTTGGATCGGACCGCATGAAAAGTGATATCCGAAGAATCATCAACCGGAAATTTATCGAAAACAATATTTCAATTCCTTTCCCTCAAATGGATGTGCACATAAGAACCAACGAGAAACGGGGAGATTAATAACCCCTACGTAACAAACCTTATAGGTTTTAAAACCTATAAGGTTTAAACGTTTACGGTATCGTCAGACTATTTCCAGGATCTCCGTAGAACCGCCTCTAAAATCCACACTATCCCCTACCCTTTTTCCTTTTAGCGCAACTACTAGCGGAGAATCAGCTGAAACGACTTGAATTTCTTGATCTTGGTGCACCATTTTGCCTATCGAAGCGGCAATCCATAGCCAGCTAAGGGGAATTTTAACCAAGGCTCCGGTGCTTACGGTAGTGGAAGGGCCCACGGATGTTTGCTCAATCATTTTTTCATCTCTATCCAACAGCACTTTTTGCTTTTCCACCAAACCCCTGCTTTGGTTGATGCTTTCTCTGCCCGTTTCATACTTGTCTCCCATACTGCTTTTGGTGTCGGCATTGGAGGCATCCTGTAAGGCCAGTAATTGGGATTCCAAGTCTGCCTTTTTTTCTGAAATCAAATCCAGAACGGCCTTCTTCAAGCCTGTTTTAAATGTACTGTCCATCAATGAAAAATATTGCTATGTTGTGTTGGTAAAAAATTATTTCTCATTCATAAGTGTTTCTATTTCTTCAGGGTCTATAGGGATATTTCCCATAAGATCAGTGTAGCCATTGTCATTGATCACAATGTTGTTTTCCAGCCTGATGCCAATGTTTTCTTCCAAGACATAAATTCCCGGCTCCACGGTAAATACCATACCGGCATGAATTGGCTCATACATGGTACCTACATCATGCACATCCAACCCTAAATGATGGGAAGTTCCATGCATAAAGTACTTTTTAAAAGCTGGGTTGGAAGGATCTTGATTTTTGATGTCCGTTTGGTCGATCAATCCCAAACTGACCAACTCCGCTTCCATGACCAAACCGATCTCTTTGTGGTAATCTTGAATGGTTACCCCCGGCCTAAGCATGTTCATGGCCTGTTGCTGTACGCGTAACACAGCATCATAAATTTGCCTTTGTCTCTTGGTAAATCGACCGTTGACTGGAATGGTTCTGGTCATGTCCGCATTGTAATTACCGTATTCTGCTCCCACATCCATCAGGATTAGCTCTCCATCCGCACAGGTAACGCTGTTGTCCAAGTAATGCAGGACGCAAGCATTTCTTCCTGAGCCGATGATAGGTTCATAGGCAAAACCCCTGCTGCCACTTTTTATAAATTCATGCAGAAATTCTGCTTCAATTTCATATTCGAGTACTCCGGGGTTGACAAATTTCAAAACCCTGCGAAATGCCGCATCTGTAATGTTACAGGCCTTCTGAAGTTGTACGATTTCTTCCGGTTCTTTAACTGCCCGGAATTTATGCATCATAGGCGCCAAACGATGGTACTGGTGCAGTGGGTATTTCGCCTTGCACTCCTTGATGAATCGTGCATCCCTAGTCTCTACTTCTACCACCGCCCTAAGGTGTTCATTAGTGTTTAAAAAAACATGTTTGCTTAAGCCCATCAAGGTATTGAACACCGTATCGAAGTCGGTATTCCATTTTACGGTTTTAACTCCGGAAAGCGCAGTCGCCTCTTCCATGGTAAATTTATGTCCTTCCCAAATGGCGATATGTTCACTGGTCCGCTTGATAAAAAGCACTTCTCTAAGGGCTGGATCCGGAAAGTCCGGACAAATCACTAGAATTGTCTCTTCCTGATCGATTCCGCAGAGGTACAACAGGTCATTGTTTTGCCTGAACTTCATGGTTCCATCCGCATTGGTGGGCATGTAGTCGTTGGAGTTAACAACTGCTAAAGAATTTGAAGGCAACTTATCAGCAACTTTAGCCCTGTTTTTAATGTATAGTGATGCTTTTGCAGGTTCGTATCTCATAAAACATTGGGTTTTGACAAAGGTAAAAAATATACCTTGATCGCAAATTTAACAAGGTAAGGGAATTGGTGCTATTTCGTTTCTAGGTAAAAATCGAAAAAAGAAAGGGCTTACCGATTTTCGGATGGCCCACAAGTTAACAAATTTAATTTTCAATTGCCTCTTCGGTACCAGCAGTAAAAGTATAGCGAAGCAAAACTTTTATTACGCTTGCCACCACACCTGTAGCTACTGTCCATAGTAAGGCCTCTTTTAGAGAATTGTTTTCCGGATAAGGATTTTTGGGGGCTTCCTCACCTGTCTTTTTTTCATACAATTCTTCCAGCCCTTTTCGCACCAAATAAGCTCCAAGAATGGTTCCTCCGGTAATTACCAATGATTGCAAATACCCTTTGTTTTGTTTTTTCATGATATTAGAAGTTTTTTTATTCTTATTACCGTTTAATAATCATGCCAAAACCTAGCGATTTTATGCAATAGTTCGCAATTTTTTTGGTTCAGGTATACTTTGAAGGGTAATTAGGGGAAGCTTTTTTTAAATGAATTCCAGTACTTCAACATATCCCTCTCGAGCAAGCCAAGACAGGAACAGGACAGGCATTATATCCTTTGATTAAAGTATATTTGCTGAAAATGGTGTTTTGGGTTGGTGAATGTGTTTCGGTTGTTGTGCCTTTTTAGACGTATTTATCAAGTGTATTATATTTTTATTATCGGATTTCGATTAAGTCCTGCTCTAAAGAAACGAAAAAGCCTGAAAGGCTTCAACCATAATAGCCACGGGTGAAGCCCTTGGTACAGGAAATCTACACGACCTTGATTTTGGCGGTATTTTTGCCATTTTTTTTGCAACAATGCTGACAAAATCATATTGACGTGATCGACCTAACCTGACTAGACCTTTAATTTACTGCTCATTACTTTTCTCGATAGAATTTGAAGGTCTTCAAAAAACCCCCCTAACCATAAGAGAAAGGGGGAGTCACGAGAAATGGGGTTTGGAACGGCCTTTGGGTTGGTGAATGTTATTTGATTTCAACCCGTTTATTATAGGTAGTCTTGGCAATCTCCAATGGTAACGGAGAAGACTGAAAGGCTTCAACCATAATAGCCACGGGTGAAGCCCGTGGTACAGGAAATCTACACGATTTTGATTTTGGCGGTATTGTTGCCATTTTTTTTGCAACAATGCTGACAAAATCATATTGACGTGATCGACCTAACTCGATGATTTTAAAATTCCTCCCAACTGTGCCCGGACAGGTTCTACCCCCTTTTCTCATAAGGTGGAGTAACGCGAATTAAGGTTTTGGCGCCTTTTGTATTCATCCATTGGGCTGAGTAGATTAATACGTTTACAGTATCCGATAATCCGTTAAACTCATAGCCCCAAAAACCTTTTAATATTTGCCGACTGCAAGTCCTCCCTTGTTTTGGCATCTACTTCATCTTCTCTTAAAGAAGCTATTCTCAGTGCACCTGTTTTATAGTCCAAAATAGGCGAATGCGTACCGAAGCCAAACTTTTCCTTGCCAAAGGTTTCCATCAATCCCCCCAAGTCAAGGACATTTCTGCCGGAAGTATCCATAAACACATCCGACTTTTTAATTAAGTCCAAATCCTCTTTTTCCAAATGCGTGCTGCCGGACAAATTCAGCACCATAAATTTGGCATCAGGAACAGCCTTGACAATGGAAATAATGTCGCTAAGTCTCCATTCATTGCTGATATCCAACCAAGAACTTGGGCGGCTATCTACCATTCTCAATGTTAGACCAACGGGTAAACCCATGTCCCTACACTTTTTAACCAATGCTATACATGCAGGATGTTCCAGGTCATAGCGGTGGTATTTTGGAAAAATTCTTACCCCTTTCATTCCCAACTTGGTCGTACTTTCCTCCAAATCTCTCTCCCAACCTGAATAAACCGGATTGATAACTGCAAATGGGATCAGGCGATCTTTCCATTTGCGGTTGATTTTGAGTTCATCAAAGGTCTCACGGTTGGCAGCTTGGGTATCTTTATAAAAAATCCCATTGAAATTTGTCAATACCGAGGCCGAAATACCATTGCAATCCATTCTTTCTATTAAATCCTTACAAGAACTGTTTCTTACCTGCCTAAAGGGCCAGTGGCCTATATATGCATTACTATCTATCCACATGGTTGCCTGATTTTTTAAGTACATTGTTATAATTATCAAAAAAGAGCTTCTTCCGCTGACTCTCTGATAGGTCTGCAGCCATCATATGCCCTACTCCTTGAAAAAAGCTATTGTCACAACCAAAAAATATTCTATCTTCTCCTAAATATTCCATGGCAAAAGGTATGATATCTGCTTCATTATTACTTCCCGAGACATCCACAAACACATTGGGATAGGGCTTAACTGCCTTACAGGCATCCAGCCAATCGCCTCCCCCAGCAAGGTGAGCCAATTGAAACATGGCCTCCGGATACCGTTTTGCAGCAATCACAAAATCCTCTGGTGTAGACACATTCTCAGGCTCTCTCGCATCGAATACAACCCTGGACTTGCCTATACCCATATGCATCAAAATGATCATTTTCATGTCGATGTATTTCTCAATAATGGGATAGAACAAAGGGTCGCTTATTTTAACATGGTTGTAAAGTTTTAAACCAGTCATGCCATGGTCCATGCATCTTTTTATCTCATCCATGGCCTCTTTTGGAAACGCTGGATTAATCGTAGGCTGACCAATAAACCTATCGGGATATTTGGCCATGGATTTAATGATCAAATCATTGCAGGCAATAAATTCTTCCGGGAGCCCCTTACTTCCTGGAGCCATCGGCCTTGAGATCACTAGTTTTTCTATCCCCAATCGATCCGCAAAACCAATTTGAGTTTCCGGGCTGTCGGCTGTAGGGTAAACATGGGCATGGGAATCAATTTTCCTGTATTTCATAACCTCCTTCATAAGGTCATTCTCTTCGACAGGCTTTTCCTTACTGGTAAACCCTGCTAAATTTACCCCCAATGCTAACCCTGAGACAGAAGCTGCTCCAGTGGAAAAAAACTTTCTTCTATTCATAATACCTTTCTGTTTTTTGAAAGTTGAACCATCAATACTGAATTGACATTTGGATTCTATTATAAGCAACTACAAATACTTAAACGCTAAATTTTATAGTCCTTGTATGATCAATTTATTACTTCCATCCATGCTATTTTCTCATTTTGAACGGAGGCAGCTGCAAAATGCCCCCTTAACATCTCCTTCCCATCTGGCCATTCAATGGACATTACTCCTTTGTCATGCATGGACATGATATAATCTTTTCCATAAGATGTATCCACCATTACTATCCCTGAATTATCCATAAGCGTTACCTTTTGAATAAATCGCTTGTCTCCTTCAAATCCTTCAAATACCGAGACAAAAGTCTGAAGTTTGTCTCCTCTTTTCCGCCTTACGAAATACGGCAAAGTAGCACCAATGTCGGCATTCTTCCAATCCTTTTGTCCCCAGCCAACGCCTACAAACATCTCCTCTCCATCTTGTCCAAGTGACCATGCCCTGGTAGTCAATCCATTCTCATTTTTCCATTCACTGCTCCAGGTTGCATTGCTATCGCTGGTTTTGATGTTCTCAAAATCGTACAAAGTCAATCCAGCCTTGGCCAGTGGAGTGATTCCGTTTATTGTTAGCTGGTTACTCGAAGCATGGAACACATAATCTTGAATTTCTCCGCCCTGTGCTCTAAAGAAATCTACCACATAGCTGTTACCGTTTCCATGATCGACCAAAACAGAGGTTCGCTTGTAAACCGTAGCCTGGGAATAAGCAGTAGAGGCCATTTCCATTACTTTCACCTTAGAAAAGCTTTTGAAAAGCAATACTTCTCCACCTCTACCTTTGCTAATTTGATTGTCCTCATCTAAAAGCAATGTATTGTGCGCAAGGGCTCTGATATTATTGGGCTTCAATGGATGATCCCATAAATACCCCAGGTCTGAAAGCAAGGCAGTTCCTTTTTTCCAATAGTAAAGGTTGAGGCTGTCATTTTCATGGTGAACACCCCAAGGGCTTGCACTCAATAACAATAAGCTTTCCCTGCCATCAATACCTGTTCGAAGGTGGCCAATTTGCAAACTTGGAGGACACCAGTCTATTAGCGTTAAGACCGTATCTTTTTTCTTTTCCAGGTTTGGTTTTCTGTAATACATGGAGAAAGACAGAGAACCATTGGGCTTGGTTAGGTCATAGGGAAGCCGAAGAACCGGCTCTACCTCAGTGTCTGTAAATTCACTGTTAAAGCCTGGTGATCCACTGTGCAAATGCAGTTCATTGCCACAAAGTTCTTTTAGCAAGGCAAGGTATTCCTTGTTTTCCGGATAATTGGCTACCATTAATTCAACATAAGCTACATCCAATTTGGTGCTTTCAAAGGAATCTGCATAGGGTGGGTATTTTAAATCCCCTTGCAGGCCATTGTAAAAAGCCTCCCAAACCAATTTGTAATTGGTGTCATGGTAAAGGTCTAAATCATCTATTCGTCGCCCTGCCTTGTCCTTATATCCAGAGGGATCCGAGTATCCATTAGCAGCTTGGGCCATGTCCCAAATTCCTCCCAAAGTCATCAAGCCATAAAAAGGGGATTCACTTGTAGTCCCATCAGGCAAATACCAGCCATCGACAGTCATGTCAAATCCTTCAAGTCCAAACCTGACCAAACCAGGATGCCCTACACAGAGCCCAACCAAGGCTACAGCGGTACGATTACTCACCGATTTATTGTTTAACTTTTTGTCGCAAACCAACAAAATGGTACTTTCTAGAAGCAGGTCTTTTTCTATAGTGCCTTTGTCTTTTTCAGTAAAAAGAGCAGTTCCATCAGTTTTTTTTGCTTGACAAGTGAGATCATAAGCCGTCACTACTTTTCTTACAAAATCAGATTCCAAGCCCACCCCACTTGCTCTTCCAGCGCTCCAAAATCCTGTCCAAAGGTTATTGTCCGGAACATTTGGCGGAGGACAAAGTTCTGGCTCGGGCAATTTCATCATATTGAGTGCTGCTGTTTTTGGATTCATATCCGCATATTCACCATAACCAACATGAATCAACCAGCCAGGATAGCATTTGGCAAGCCGAAGCAAGATCTCTCTACAGGTGGCTGCATAGGTGATGTTTCCTGTAAGTAGATATCCTTCTGCCAGGGTTTTGCAAAATCCTGCGATCCATTGTACTTTTCTGGACCTGATATTGGCTGTAAAGCTAGGCCTGCCTTCTTTGTAACCAAAGATCACAAAAGGATCTCCTCCACAATAAGTTAATTTTTGAGGTTTTCCCCAACTCGTCGTTAAGACGATGTCCTCCGGATAGTCACTGTTAGGGAATACCGCATCACACTCAGTACACTGGATTTCCTCTGGATTTTCTACGTCCCAACGCCACAACCCATGTGGATGAACGGGCAAACCTTTGTCTCTGCAAGAAGGACATGGCGTCCATAACGGATCCCCTGGTGTTGTTTCTTCCACCATACTATTTAAAAAGTCTGGTGTGATCTTGCCAATATGCTGCTTTATGATCGCATCAATCCGATCAAAATGAACTTTTGCCCAGTCGTAATTATTGATGTTTTCTTTAGCAGTTTTCAGGTTCTCTTCCTTGATTGTCATGCAAGGATGATTAACTGAGTCTCGGTACTTTTCCCAATCGGACCAGTCAAGCAACTGTTCGGTATCAGGACATTCAAAGAGTTTACACGGGGTAGAAGAGAAGGTAATTGGGCTTAAATACATACTTAAGCCCAAAAGCGTACTTTGTTTTATAAAGTCCCTTCTATTCCCTGTTTTATTGTCCATCACTACAGTGTAAAATTTCCTTTTATTGGATTAGGTATATTTAAGAAATCTTAAAAATCAGCCATCATTTGATTAATGCGGCTAAATATTTTTGATTCCAGCGTTGGTTTCCATGTGCCTGGATGACCAAAAGCAATTTGTGAAGTAGCTCCTTCGTAACCACCTTCGTTCAACACTGTTCGGGTAGGGATATAAGCCATCACATCATTTGAATAACCAAGAACAAACAAGTTTTTCCCATACTGGGTTTTCAATTTCACGGAGTAATCAACGACTGGCTCCCCACCCAATGCAATCATAAATTGATTACCCAATTTCCAAATCTGTATGGGATAGGGATAGCTAGTATTCACCTCCTTATTCTTCACCTTTTCATACATCATTTTGGCCCAGCGCTGATAATGTCCGCTGCTTTCTTTGATCATCTTTTCCAAGACTTCATTGGAAGGTGGCGCATTTAATCCTAGCTCTACTTCTGAATAGGCTGTCAGTAATTGTGCTTCCAAAGGCCTCATTTTTGCTTCCAAAACACCTTCCACGGCGGCTGCCAGTTCTTTCCCATATTTTCTAGCCAAAGGAATGGTTCTTCTGGGCAATGGATTTTGATCTGCTCCAGCCCCTTGAAAAAACATTGCAGTTGCCCCAGGGTACTTATCCTCCAATTCAATCTGTGCAAATCCAGGGTAATCTCCTGACCACTGGCTATCAGATAAAACCGTCGCATGACAAGCATAACCAAAGGTTATGACCTTGATATTGTCTTCCATGTCGGTAACTTTCAGTACCGGAACCGCATAATCATTGGGCCCAACCATGTCTGTTATAATATCAATGGCTGATTCTGTATTATTTCTTCGGTTAACCTGAAACCTGGCCACTCCATTTTCTGAATAAATCTTTGCCGGTGCCAATCCTTTCAGTACTTCCCCTACCAGGGCCACCATTTGTTCTTCTAACCATGCCGAATAATCGATGACTTTTTGGACCTCGTTTTCACTCAAAGGATACACATGATACAGATAATCTTTGAGTACAGGACCAGAATGGGAATGAGAGAAATTCAACAAAACGGCGGCATCAGGGAGTGAGTACCGCTTCTTTATTTCATCCTTTATCCTTCTAGACATGTCACGAGGCATGCCAGAAAGATCACTTGTAATCAGAACAGCAGTATTTTTATTCGCATCCTGAATGGCAAGTGCTTTAGCCCATATAGGGTGAATGGTCCCTTCAGAAGGCCCTGTTCTAGAAGCAAACCCCGCCATCCACATGGAGACTTTAGGCGTAATGTCAACTTTGGCCACATTGGCCTCCCATTGGTGGGAGTCCCCTTGAGCAAATAATAGCGATGCGCTAAAAAAGCTGCAAACTATCAGTACCAAAACCGGTAGGTACTTAATGCCGTCTATATCTTTTTTTGTATTCTTCATGGATTTACTAAGGGATATTCAACGGTTTTGATACCTACACTTTCCGCAAGGTTCACTGCCTCTGAGAGAATTTTGTCTTCGATAGAAGTCGCCCATTGGGTGGTAAAAAGCGGAGACCTATTGGCCTCATAGCCCCCTTCTGCAAGCACTACTTTGGTGGGAATATAGCCCATTACATCATTGGAGTAGCCCATCACAATTATATCCGGGCCAAAAATCTTTTTCAGTTCCAGAGAATAACCAACAAGTAGCTCCCCCCCTAAGGCAAAAAGGGGTTGATCACCTATTTTCCATGCTTGCACAGGGTAAGGATAGGTATCCTTTATTTCTTCCCCTTTGTCTAATCTGGCAATCCAGATTTTTGCATATTCTTTGAGGTAATCCGGATAACCGGGAATCACCCCACTTATTATATCCTCCAATTCAGATTTGGTGGGAACGGCTTTGGCAAAGGTCAAGTCAATTTCTGAGTAAGCAGTTGATAAGGTCCCTTCCAAAATGTTCATGTCTTCATTTATAATCCGCTCTACAGCGGCCGCCAACTCTTTGCCATACTGCTGGGCCAGTGGTGCAGATCTTCTTGGCAATGGGTTTTGATCTGCTCCTGCTCCTTGAAAAAACAAGGCGGTAGCACCAGGATAAAGCTTCTCCAATTCTATCTGAGCGAAACCTGCATAGTCTCCTGATATTTGATAATCAGACATAACAGTAGGGTGGCAGGCATAGCCAAAAAGTATTGCTTTAATATTACCTTTTTTATCTTCCACTCTTATTACTGGAACAGCATAGTCGTTTGGGCCTTTTAATTCAGTTTGTGCGTTTATTTGGGCTTCTTTGTTTTTCCTTCTATTGACTTGGAACCTGGTCACTCCATTTTCAGAAGATAAAGTTACTGGCTCAAGTGATTCGATGACTTTGCCTACCAACTCCACTATTTCTTTTTCTACTCTGCCAGAAAATTGCTTGATTTTAGTGTATTCAATTTTACTAAGTTGGAATTCATATCTTGGATAATCTGTCTCTGGGCCGGTATGGGTATGTGAACTGTTTAAGATTATCTGATCCCTTGAAAGTCCATATTTGTCCTTCAATTGGTCCCTTATCCTGTCGGACAAAAACTTCCTAAAGGCCAACAAATCTGTCGTCACTACCACAGCAAGTTTACCGTTGGGATCTTCTATTGCGAGGGCTTTAGCCCATACCGAATGCCTAACCCCCTTAGAAGGGTGGTCTCTGGCTGCATAACCTCCCATCCAAATGGATTCCTTTGGGGTAATTTCAACCCTACCTACACCTGCTTTCCAAAAGGAATTATTTTGTTGAGCATGTACCTCTTGGCCCAACAGCAAAATCGTTAGTGCGAAAAAAATAAGGTGACATGAGCTTGGGAGGATTATTTTCATGAGTCAATAATTAATGAGACGTATTAAATCGCTTTAAAACCTACTAAACAACGGGCTATAATCCCTTTCTGGAAGGTTAACAAAAGGAAGACCGGTATTTTGTTTTGGAAAGCTGCACTGCTTTTTTAAGGTTGAGTTGGCTAGGTTAGTCTGATATTGTCCGCCATGGCGGATCATTACCTAATAGGATGGTTTTAAGATGTTTTGGGTTTAAATTGCATAAAGGTATAATCGCATCAAATTACTTCAGATAATATTAGTCAGCAAAAAATTATTGGTCTTTTTCCCCACATTCAAGGACTTGAATCAGGAATTGATGCCGTATAAAAGGGATTTGGGTAAAAAAATCCCCCTGCTAAAAATTTAACAGAGGGATTTAATTAACTATTCAATCGTTTCTAATGGAGGAACATTGTTCTCAGCACCCACATAACCTTCATTTTGGTTAATGGTCCCCAAGGAGTTTGCTGTAATTACATTATTGTCAATAGGCCATAACACATGGAAAGGCGCTATTGCAGGCGTATTGCCTATTACTATAGGTTTGATCGTATACATGATGTTCTTTTCCATGATTCGATCGTACCACCAGTTATTGTCTGCAAAACTTGCTAGACTATAGCCACCTAAGTTTTGAGAAGCCATGATATAAGACACCCTTACCATTTCAGAATGACGAGGCGTTTCTAAGAATAATTCTCTTGCTCTTTCGTCAAAGATGTATTCGATGGTTACATCAGATGCACTAATAGGCAAGGCATTAGCTCTTGTTCTGATTCTATTGATATCCGTCGCGGCTTCCGCCATTTGGCCTTTCCAATAATAAGCTTCCGCACGTAAAAGATAAGTTTCTGCAAGTCTATAGATATACCAATCACCATTGCCACCCATAGGTACTGCCGTCGGGGATTGTTGAGGCTGGTAAGTTTTATAGAAAATCAATGGGAAATGTTTGTAAACTGAATCCTGAGGAGCAGTCATGAACATGGGATTAATAGGTTTTCCAAAGTCAACAGACTCAGGATTAGTATATACCAATTCATGCTTATCGATCCAGTTAACATCACTTCTTCTTAGATCTGGGGTAGTCATATAATCAAATCCTTGCTCTTCCCAAATGTCATAAAAACTGTAAGGAGTAGAAATCATATCTGGGTTTCCTCTTCCTAAAGAATCGTATCTAGGACCGCTATCAAAAGTACCTCTAAGACCTTGACTGTCTCTTATTGATGAATGCCACCATGAGCCATGAAAATGCCTCATTGTATACAATCCAGCAGTTTGAGCACCTGAAGGGGCTTCAAATCGATCTACCATAGACAGAATGTTTTCTGTATTTGCACCGATATTTTTGTTTTCTGGACGATGAAGATCCCAGATCACATTTTTCTCAGCGATATCTGCTTCGGAGCCAAATCTATCTTCAACCAATGCATAATTGCCATTGATAACAGCTGAAGAAGACGCGATTGCTTTGTCATATTCCATATTGGCAAGGTAAACCTTGGTCAACAAATGATTACCAGCACCTTTGGTAATTGCACCTGGAACTGCTGTTTCAGGCAACCATTGTACTGCGTATTCTAAATCTGCTTGAATTTTATCAAGAATCGCCCAACGGCTATGCGTTTGGTAATCCAATCTTACGCCTTTTACTTCTTCACCCACAAATGGAACATCACCATAAGAATTGACCAACCAGTAATACCAAAATGCCCTGTGCCATAAACTTTCAGCCAAAATGGCATTTCTAGTAGCATCATCATCCCACTCAATGTCATCAATTCTTCCAATTATAACATTGGAGTTTTTAATGAATTCGAAAGATTCTGTAAAAAGTGGGACGAAGGTATAATACCGATCAAAGAATGGAGTGGTTTGAAACCAGTCCATTTGGAAAGTAGGAGTTCCTCCTTCAGAAGCAGACCATTCCCCCACCATATAATGTCTTCTACTACCTGTTACACCCTCAGTAAGGGCTTTTCTCATGGTCACCAAACCAGCTTCATACCCTGCTGCATCTATAAATACATTCTCTGGTGCAAAAAACGATTTTGGTTTTTGCTCTAATAAGTCTTCTGAGCAGGAAAATGCCAAGCAACTTACCAGAAAAAGGAACAAATATTGTTTTATATATTTCATAATATTTAAATCTTTTTGGTACTAAACATTAAAGCGATAGGTTGATTCCTGCAGAAAACGATTTTGGCATCGGTGCATTTCCAACAACCGGTCGATCACCTGGTTCATCAGGAGTACTTGTAGATTCAGGATCCCAACCTGGCCATTTGGTAAACGTCATAAGGTTTCTTGCGGAAACAAACACCCTGATACTTTTTGTTTGCAACTTTTCTGCAATGTAGGAAGGCAAGTTATAGGACAAGGATACATCCTGAACCCTAAGGAATCCTAAAGATTTAAATACCCTTAATCCTCCTCCATATGCACCGTGGACTTCAGAAGTACGTGCGTATTCAGTTTCTCCATTGGTAGGAGTCCAGTAAGGAATGTTCATGATATTGATCCTATCATAAGTTGAGGACTCATGCGTCGCATAAGTAAATTCTCCAATATGACCCAAATCAGCCCTTAAGAAGATAGACGCGGAAAAATCCTTAAGAAAGGTAAAATCATTTCTTAATCCTAAACGATATCTTGGTCTAGTATGTCCAATAAATTGTTTGTCTACCAAGGCATCATAAACACCATCACCATTTACGTCTTCAGATTTATAATCACCAGGTTGCATGTTATAGACAGCTGCTTCATCAGCTTCATCCAATTGCCAAACCCCTTCTACATTATAATCCCAAACTACATCAATGGCTTGACCTGGGAACCATTGGTTGGTGTAATCTGGTACTTGTCTGGTAACAGTTTCACCACCTATGATCACTTCTTCAGTATCACCAAATAATTCTACAATTTCGTTTCGGTTCAAGGAGAACACAAAGTTAGATTTCCATAAAATGTCTGGACGATTTACATTGACGGTATTGACTGTTACATCAAATCCCTTGTTTCTCAACTCGCCCAAATTGGCGGTAATGCTTGAAAAACCAGTTATTTCAGGTAATTGACGGTTCATCAACAAATCAGTTGTTGTCATGTCATAGTATTCTGCCGAAATATCAATTCTATTTTCCAACAGTCCCAAGTCCAATCCAATATTATAAGACTCTGTTTTTTCCCATCTCAGACCTTGGTTTGCCAAGGTATTGTTGTACAATCCAAGTTGTACACTGGTTCCATCATAGTACAAATCGGTGTCGATTTGCGCCAAAGAAGAATAGATTCCGATATCTCTGTTACCATTAACACCCCAAGACCCTCTAATTTTCAATAAACTGATTGCAGTATTTTGAGGGAAGAATGCTTCTTCAGAAACGATCCATCCTAAAGCTACTGCTGGGAAAGTCGCAACATTATTGTCTGCACCAAATGCTGAATAACCATCTCTTCTAACAGAGGTTGTCAACAAATACCTATCTAAATAGGTATAGTTAAGTCTTGCCATGTAAGCATTTCCACCAGCCTCCGTATCTTCATTTTCAACGAACGGTCTAGCGCCAAACTGAAGTCCATTATAACCTAATGCCTGATTTGGTTTAAAGGTTTGATTTTCTCCATAAGAATCAAAGGTCTTTGTTTGCTCTGCATTGTAAAGAAGTGTTACATTAAAATTATGCGCACCAAATTCCTTGTTCCAAGATAAAATATTATCAACCATCCAAGCATTCAAAGAATAGTCGGTTCTTGTACCATATCCATCCAATCTATCTCTTCCACCCACAAGTGTTTCAGGACCCCAGAAGTTGTAATCTTTCTGGAAAGTAAATCTTGGCTGGTAGGACAATTTATACTGGATACCAAAAGGCAATTTTACATTTGCATAAATAGAAGCAAAAACACTTGTCGATTTATTAAGTCTTTCCTGATAAGTATTATTAATCAATGGATTTGAAATAATAGGATAACCGTGAGGATACCAACTTAGGCTTCCATCTGCATCGTAAGTAGTACTATAAGGACTAATAGCCGCATAATTGGTACTGGCTGGGACTGAACTATTGTCAGTATTGGAAAATTGCGTGTTGGTCCCTACATTTAACCAATCGGTTACTTTAAAGTCAAGGTTTAATCTAGAACGAATGGCGCTAAAGTCATCACCTACCATGAAATTTTGGTTGTCTACATAACCCAAAGACCAGTAATACTGAAATTTATCATCTCCCCCACTAATACTTAAATCATAATCCTGCCTTACACCTTGACGAGTTGTTTGATCAACCCAGTCTGTAGTGTTTCCAGCAAGATATTGGTCAATTTCAGTATCAAAGAAATTAAGTCGGTTCAAGTACTCCAATGTATTGTCAGGATTAGAATTGGCATTTGAACTTCTCCATTGCTCAAGAGTCACACCACTTGATAAATTAGCAGGATCGTCCCAGTAATAATCAGGACGATCAGCAACACCTAAAGTCCTAAAGAAATCTCTTCTGAAATCCTCATACTCGCCAGCATTCTTTGGTCTGAAATTTTTATTTGTAAAGGTATTGATACCAGTCTTTGCTGAGAAATTGATTTTAGGCGCTCCTGATTCCCCTTTGATGGTCGTAATCATTACTACACCTGAAGCCGCTTTGGATCCAAAAACTGCCGCAGAGCTTGCGTCTTTTAAGATATCAATAGATTCAATATCATTTGGATTGATGTCGGAAAGGCTACCGTAGAAAATCACGCCATCCACCACAATAAGAGGAGATGTTCCACCATTTAGGGACGTAGGTCCCCTAACTTCTAGAGAACTACCACCAGAAGCAGAAGTACCTTGGTTACCATAAAAACCAGCAACCGTACCTGCTAACATATCAGATACCTGAGTCAAAGGTTGGTTTTTAAAGGTAGAAGCGTTTACTCTGGTAACAGCTCCTGTCAGATCACTTTTCTTTTGTGTACCATAACCTACTACAACAACCTCGTTCAGATCTGTGGCACTTGAGGCCATACGAACATCTATGGTAGTTTGGTTACCTACTTTGATTTCTTGGTTTAAGAAACCAATAAATGAATACACCAATGTAGCTTCACTACTCGGTACACTTAAGGAATAACTTCCGTCAATATCAGTTATGGTACCGATACCGGAACCTTTCAAAAGAATATTAACACCTGGTAATGTCTCACTGTTTGAAGCATCCATGACCACCCCTGTAACAGTAACTTCGTTCTGTGCTTGTACACCTGAAACCCCTACAAAAGAGATTCCCATCAGTACCCAAAAACTAAAAGCCAATCCGCGCAATTTCCCTTTGCTAGGCAGGCTATAAGGTTTTGAAAAAGCATCTACTTGCTTTTTAAATTTGGTAAGAATTTTTATCATAACATTGAATTTTGGTTTGTGAATTACCTTTAAATCCTTTTACTGAGTTTAAACCAATAATCAGGACTTAGAGGAACAAAGTGGATTAAGCAGGTTATTTTTTCATTAAATTATTGACCATATTTTGACAATACACTATTTCGTGGTATTGAAATACGCTTAAAAGTTATTACAATTATTTTTAATACTAATAAAACTAAAAAAATAAGTTTGTATTATTTTACACAGATGGTTAATAAATCAAGTATATAGTGGGTCGAGTATTGTATTTTTTGTAAGGAAATAAAGCTTTTTTTACACTTATGGAATAATAGATCGCGCAATTATAGGAATATTAGTAGCAGAAAACCATAAACCGCACAATTTCAATCCTTTTTGATTGGAAAAAATGAATTTACCCAAATCAGTTAATAAACCTTGTCCATTCGCAATGTAATCGAAATAACTCCCCAACGAAATGTTGATCCTATTTAAGAAATTTTTATTTTTCTCATATTATTGGTTATAAAAACGCCTTACTAAATTACTGATTCAATACGGTTTAACCACTTCGGAAGTGGGTTATATGAAAGGCATTTGTCACTCTATATTTTAACTTCCTCTTCCCGTCAGTTTCATATCCATGTTCAATCTCAAAGACCAATCCCTATCGAAGGCTCTTCTGTTCAAAGAATCTAATTTAGTTCCCGAGGCTTTTTTTACCTGAACAGCTATAATATTAAACCTTGGAATTAACTTACATCTAAAGTAAAGTTAATGGTGAGCTGTCCCTCTATTTCAGCTATTCAACTGTAAAAAAACCCATAGGTAATTTCAAGTACACAATAAGCCTATCGTTCATTTTGCAAAACCCAGTACTGACAATACATTAAGTCTCCGTTTGAAACCCTTTTAAAACCAATAATACCAAATGCAATTCTCCCAAAACCGATTTACCCTTTCCATATAAAGAACCTTTTTTATTTAAAGGTAATTTTCTAAATTATAGGCTATTACCTTAACCCTCAAACCATGAAATGCAAAGAAATCAGATTACCTCAGGACTTTGATAAATCCTTTATTGTTTTTAGGGAGAGAGGACAATATATTCCATGCCCATGGCATTTTCACCCTGAATACGAGTTGGTATTGGTTTTAAAAAGTACTGGCAAGAGAATGGTAGGTGACCATATTGGCAAGTTTCAAACCGGAGATTTGGTTTTGGTCGGGCCTTATTTGCCTCATGTTTGGTCCAATGACTCCATTTATGTAAATGGACAGGCAACAGAAGAAGCGGATGCATTGGTCATTCAATTTAAAGAAGATTTTTTGGGTGGTGAATTTCTCAACCTCCCTGAAATGGAACCATTCAGAAACTTCCAAAAACTCTCCAGAAGAGGAATGTCTTTTTATGGTAAAACAAAAGAACAAATCAATCCATTAATAATAGAAATGATCCACATGAATGGGATCCAAAGGTTATCGAATCTGCTGTCTATATTTGACATCCTTGCCCATACGGAAGAATATGAATTACTAGCCAGCCCAGTTTATGTAGCCCAATTGGATCCCCCAAATACTGACAGGGTATCAAAAGTTAAAAATTATATTCTGAACAATTTTAACCGAGACATAAGCCTCGCAGAAGTTGCCTCAATTGCAAACATGGCCGTTTCCACTTTCTGCATTTTCTTTAAGGACCAATACAGGATCACCTTTGTGGAGTATTTAAATTCTGTAAGAGTAGGACACGCCTGCAAATTATTGATGGAGCAAAACGATAGTATTTTGGAAGTGGCTTACAAAAGCGGCTTTAATAACCTGGCCAATTTTAACCGACAATTCAAGAAATTTAAAGCGATGACTCCTACGCAATTCAAGAAAATCCTAAATGAGACTGAAATGGCCTCTTAAATAGTTTACAAATAAATATTGCTCACAGAGACGCGGAGTCGCAGAGGAATTCAATAAAAAAAAAAACATAATTAAGGTATTCAAATAGAGGCATTCCCTATCCCCTTTGCGTCTTAGCGCCTTTGCGAGAATCAATAACCTGAAAATTGCTAAAAATATTGCACGCAGAGACGCGGAGTCGCAGAGAATTTCGAGAATAGAAAAAATTAAAACATAAGTAAGGT
>TARA_R110001592_G_scaffold5126_1_pt1 | contig 21297 bp, 36 predicted proteins | sample TARA_R110001592 | Tara Oceans TARA_R110001592 (sample SAMEA4398387) | marine metagenome | biome: Polar Biome; feature: [SRF] surface water layer (ENVO:00010504); material: water (ENVO:00002006), including particulate matter (ENVO:01000060) such as... | depth 5 m | reverse complement strand
GTCTACAGCGAACTTAGCAAAGAATTGAAAGTCTTGTTTAGTCATTACACAACCTCGATTTGTTCAATGTTTGGATCATAGTTGTCTTCAAGATATTTACACACTTGATCCCAGTTTTCTGGTGTAAACTCAAGATCACCACACCAGACACCATCTTGGTTTTCGTCATCACATACAACAGAGAAGTTACTGTTTTCTTCAATGACCCCATAGCACCAAGTTTCTTTACCGTTTTTACGTATGTACACATGTTTTTCAAGCATTATGATACACCTTTGATAATGTTGTTTTCCATAGTTACATTTGCAAAGAACTCTCGGCCACCTTTTCCTATGATAGCAGGACGGTGTGCAACTGCAAATGATCCATTACTTTTGTATTCGTTACCAAACATACTTGTTTCTTGGTATTTTAATGGTTGTCCAATAGATTCTTTGAGTTGTTTTTTGGTTTTATAGAACACTAGCATTGTCATAATTGAATCTCACTGATATTTCTTGAGTGGTTGACATGACACATTTCTCGTTACGTTTGAATAGTTCATCTTCAATTAGATTGAGACCAGAGAATGTGGGATCGTCAGTTACAACACGAACAATCCAGACTTCTTCACGTAATTGTATATAGTTTTTACTACCATCAGTGTTTTCACCTACGTTTTCCCAGTGACCAACACCGTTGTATGCTGTGCAGCCACCATGAATGTTAGTTAGAAGTGTCTTGGCTTGTTCAAAGGTTTGTTTACCCACTGCACATGGGATATATACTTCATGTATGTAGTTCATTGTTCTAGTACCACTTCTGCATTGGTTTCTATCCAGACTTTAGCGCCACATGATAGTGGTTTGTCAGGGCTGTATACGACTGTGCTACCACCCATGATATGGACAGCGTGTGCATATTCGTTAGACTTACTGGTTTTGACAGTGATTACAGGGTTACGATCACCAGACTTTGCATTGGCTCTGATTACATGCTGGTTGATATGGATACGTTTAAGCATCGTCTTCCCTTTCATATTTGTCTTGTGTTTCTTGATCACATAGACGTTGAAGGTGATAGTAGAATACTTCCCAGTTGATACCTATATTACAATCATGGTTATTTGCTACAGAGCATAACACATCTTCAGCTTCTTCATCTGTGATTGTAATACCCATATCATCAGCTGCTTGATATACGTCTTCAATGTGCCATATCTCTGTTAATACAGATTGACCGTCTATTGTTTCAATGTGTGCCATTATTTATCATCCTGTCTTTCTACACAAAAACATTGTTGGTCAGTATAATCAAAGCCACGCTCTGTATGTGCTACGTGGCAATGGGACATGTATTTATGTTCAGAGTATATTTCAAGATTGACTTCTGAGTATGTGATTGTGCCTGTACAAGCCAACACCCATTTATATACTATTGGGTTCATCGTCATATACCTCACCAAAGTCTTGCCATTCTTGTTCCCAAGTGGGCTGACCATCATCGTGGTCTTGCTCATCTTCATACCAATGTGGTTCTGTACCAATAACAATTTGTGATATAGCGGCACAGTATACATTATTATCGTTATCATGCATGATAAGAGTATACATATCAGATGCATGTTCCCATGTTTCAGAGATCTGCCAGTGATCTACAAGTGTAGGTTTGTTGTCAATTGTTTGTTTGACTTGCCAAGATACAATGTACATACTCATACGTTATCTTCTTCCCAGTCGTTGACCTCGTGATCGACTTCATAGCATTCCATGTCTTCATGTATTACACGTAATTTAACTTCTAGTTTACCATCATTCCACTCTCGTGCATCGGCTTGGTAGAAGTCCCATTCAGTTGGTGTAGGGAATATTAAGTGCATGTTACCAGAGTTAGTAATATGTTCTTTCCAGTCGTTTGGGGCGAACATGTTTTCTCGTCTAGCAAGTTTCATAAATTCTTTACCAGAGTTTTCTGTGAGTACTACTGCTACTTCTCCGTATCCATCAGAGTATACATCTTCAATGTCATCTACTGTAAATTCATATGGTAGTTCACAATGTAGGTCTAGCTCATAGTATTCTGTACATCTTACATCAATTCTTATATTAGTTGACATCTTTAAGATACTCCTGTTTCCATTCTGAGAAAGCATAACCACCCATCTTACTGAACTCATGCAGTGTATAGTTTTCTATCATGAGTGCAAGCATAGTTGCGTAGGCTTTGTGTTCAAAAGTATCTGATATATATTTGTGTATTTCATCCCATGATTCTGGGGTAATTACAATTTTGTTATTTGATAGATCCATCAGTGACCAGCCTTTCCTGCGTATGCCGAACTGTTTAGGTTATGTCTGCGATCACTGGCTTCTTGCCTATCGCTACGTTCAACGTCTTCCATTTGGTCACGCAAGAAATAATACAGCTGAGTCATTTGCTCTGCAGGTGTTTTGTCATCATATGGGATAAAACAAGTCTGCATGAATTGATAGTTATCTATCATTCTTTGTATTTTCTTTTCTGTTAGTGTCATTAGATTTCTTTCTATTGTAAATCTTCTTTGACTGTACAACCTGTTTGCCCTGCCTGTTCATAAGCATGGTACGAGCAATACGGTTAACTGGTTTGATTGGATCCATCGTTATCTCTCTGTTGCTATATATTTTACAATGTTTAGTAAGACAAAGAATAGCAGTATGATGATATAGATAGATCCGAATATCATATTATACCTTTTGTATTTCGTATTCAGTAATGTGTTTGATAAGACCTACGTCTTCAATAACACCAGCATCAGCAAGTACACTAGTAGCTTCTTGCACATAGTCAGCACGAGTTGATATGATACGTCCTGATTTACTTACTACGGTTTTAATATCGTGAGCTTTAGCTATTGAAAGTAGTGTAATGATTTCTTCTTCTGATAGTCTATCTATCATAGTAAATTCGACAGTGTTGTGAACGATTGCTTTTATGTCATCGGTTTCACTGTCAAGCCATTCATTATCATTAGACATATTTCCATATCCTTTCCTCGTGGTGTCCTGCCCATGAGCTTGCATTTTTTTCAGCAAACTCAAAGACTGTCCAGTCTACATCATTACCAGTGTCATCTGCATTAGCTTTTTCTGCGTCAGCTATTGCTAGTAAACGTTTGTATACCTTGGCTTCAAAGTTATCATGCATTGCTGTTGCATCTATCATTTTGGTATTGATACTCCTATTGTTAGAGAGGCGTGAATTATCTCTGTTGAGTCGTCACTCAGTCGAGCCTGGAACTCATTAATCTGCTTCCAGCTTTTTGCAGAACCTCTGAAGATGTAGTGCGTGTTGTCGGTTCGACTAAAAATTGTATGAGTGTCTCTCGGTATTGTAAGAGACACACAGATGTTTGTACAAGGCTCCAATAGAGCAGGGTGGGCTACTATTTAGCCCTGCGACTTAAAGTGTCCCGAAGGGACTCAATAATATTTTAACAAGCGCCTCTGGTGCTACAAGGCTAACTAAGACCGAGCACACAGAGTCGCTATTCGAAACTGGCGATGGTGGGGTGTAACAGTGTGACGGGATATATTCCAGCTTAGTTTGTTACAGAGTCCCACTCGGCACAGTTGAAGCTGTACCACTACCCTCGCAAGGCAGCATTGCAATAGATGCGTGATCTGTAATTAGACCACGACTAGCTGTATTCACCATGTAGAGTCTATCTTGGTGCTTACGGGACGCTTCTCTCCCCGTCTTGACTGTATACAACACTGAACACCCGAATCTGATTCTGCGATGTGCCCCACCATACTAATAATTGTACCGTGTTCTGGGTTCTTTTGAAGTATACTACGCTCTCACCGAGCTTCCACGTTTTTTCATTCTGTTCACATGTGTCCTATTACTAGGGTACGATGCTTTTCCAATATGCAGTCGTATTATTGCAACACAGCGGGGACAGGCTAGTATGCCTGAGTTTCAGAGATAAACTGCAGCGGTTCTGCAGCACGTAGTATGAAGAGAGCAGATTAGTGTCATGCTCAGGACATACAATTAGAACAGATCGCTGGGTGATCCTTGAACTTCTGCAGCTGGCTCAATAGAACCTACAGCTTCAAAGTCTACACCACCAGTTGGTGCATAGACTACAAGGTCTGTGATCTGGATAGCTGTGAGTGAGCTTGCAACACCCTTACGACCAGCAGTGTCATATGGGTATTGAAAGACAATCACGTTAGCTTTGGAACCATTACCGATTGTGGTAACAGATTCCATAGGTGTGAGATCAGAACTGACCACACGTACCTTACCGTTGTTTTCACCATTTGCCTTGTGAGCTTTACGCTTAAGGCTAGCAGTGAACATACCAGCGGCATCTTTGACCAATGCTCCATCTTTCCTACGGAACATGACATAGTTCTCTTCAAGCTCTTGGACTTTAGTTTCATCAGTAGTAGCGATTTGTAGCTCATACTGTTCAGCACCAAAAGGATTGACAGGCTTGTCAAGTTTAGGATAGTTGATAGTTACATCATTGATCTTGAAATTACGTACTTCTGTAAGCATGGGATATTACCTTCCTAGCAGTTTACACAATATTGTGTGAAGATCAGATATCTATATAACGTGCACCCCTCAGCAAGCATTTTTGAACTATATTAAGTATTTCCGCTTAGTTCTTTTAGCGGCGCTTATGGCTGTTTATCCGACTTTCACGGGTTCATCAAGGGTAGGCAATTTTAAGTGCACACCTATTTACCCACATGAGGTTTCCCATGTATGGTTATATAGGTATCTGATGATACATCCTGCCGTTTGTGTATGGCTGAGGCTAATCCATTCGTGTATGACTACTAAGGATGTATCTGATGAGAGCAGTTATATCACACATACTCAGGTGTGGGGCAGGTGTCAGTTCCTACCACTAGGCCGTTTAGATCTTCTGACGTTTACCTAGGTCAGTCCAATTTGAGGACGCAGCTTGTCTGCGGCCTTCTAGTTATTTGAAAGACTCTATAAGAACTATGATAAATGTTACAGTGCTTATAGTCACAATCTCTTTGTATCGAATATACCAAGGCTTCTTGCCAAAGGTGATCCAGTGTAGTAGACACAGTAGACCATAGATAAAGAGTGTGAATAGGGTGATAGCTCCAATCATTTACTGAAGTCCACAAGTGTCAATGAATATGTAACGACACCAGTTACAGTCATAATACCACAGATTGTGATTATGAATATGTGTGAGTCAGACACAGCAGCAAGGAATGATAGAACAAACCCTACAAGAGTAAGTATTAAACCGACAATAGTATTATCCATATTAGTTTCCTAACTTCTCATTGAGAGCATGGATTAAGGGTGACAGGCACATGAACAACAGACCTGCCAGTGACGTTGCGAGACATACAGCAACGATAGCGAATACGATATCATACATTGTATTGACCTTTCCAGAATACAGTGATTGCTACTGTAGCTTCTGAGTTAGTGACAACATACATACCAGTAGAGTTGTCAATGAATGTAAACTTCTTGGGGTCAGTACGGTTGATCATCTTGACACCGTTGTTTACTGTGTTGATGATGTCCTGTACTGTACCACCACGTTGTGATAAGCGAGACTTAGCATGTGTAGTGATATGCATGACAGATCCTTTCTTAGATCTTTGAGAATGAAGAGAGCAGTTAGAAGCTTGCTCAGGCTGTTCCCCTAGAGTAACTCTTCAGGGTAAGAACACATTCTTATCTCACGACAAGATTGGTTATGTTCAGACTCTAGAAACTGATCGTAGTCTAGATTGTCTGATACAACTTCAGCACATGTGATGTTGACACCAAAGTGTTCGGTTGTGTTGAACTGGACGTTACTGACAGTTCCATCAGTGTTAACAGAATATGTAAACATATCTGGTTTCCTTTCAGGATGTGGAGGACAAGATGATTCTTATCCATTGTGAAGACAAACCGAGGTACGAGTGTTTGGCTCTTATAGTACTCTATGGTTACTTTAAGTACTCTATGTATCTATAGATACTTATATGTATATAGAGTTACATTCCAAAGAGGTTTCTATAAGGGGTATATACAATTAGGCATCGTCCCAGAGGTTACTCATAGTCCTCTCACAGTACTCCTGATCTGGTAATGATCTAAGTAAAAGGCTCCATATACCCCTTATAGATACCATTAGTAGCTCTATAAGGCTCACTGACAGCCCCTAGAGGCACAGAGAGTAGGTATAGTACCAAAAGAGCCTAGCGGCGACTGAGCGAAGAGAGAAAGATACTATAAGTATCCCGAAGGGATTCAAAGATATGATTGAATGATTAAGAGTACCCTGAGTAATTGAAGGGGGTATGAAAGTAATCAGGGTACTCATATATATTGTTACTTTAATCAGGCTTACTCAGGGACAACTAAGAGGACACAAGACACATGAACAAGAAAGAGCTAGGTAAACTGCTCAAGGAAAAGCAGAGAAGGTCTAGAATCAAGGATTATGAACACAACTTTACTAGGTTTGCAGAGGAGCAAATACAAATCGTTACTAAGGACGTAGCTAGGGGGTTTGTTCCATTTAAATTTAATGAAGCTCAACAGATAATTACAGAAAAACTGGAGGAACAGAAGAATGCTACTGGCAAAGTTAGAGCAATTATACTCAAAGCTAGGCAACAAGGGATATCTACATATTGCGCTGGACGAGTCTTCTGGAAAAGTTACTACACTCCCTATGCAAGATCAGTTGTCATGGCTCACGATTCGGCTACGTCTGATGCTTTGTTTGCTATGTCAAAGAACCTTATCCGTAATATGGAAGGTGATCTATCTCCCAAAGAAATCCGTAGTAATGCTAAAGAGATTATTATTAACAGTCCTGCTATGGTTGATAAGGATGCTACAGCGTCTTATAGGTTATATACTGCAGGGTCTCCAGAAGCTGGAAGAGGTACTACTCCGACTATAGCACACTGCTCTGAGGTTGCATTCTGGCAACATGATGAAAAGATCCTAGCAGGACTCTTCCAGGGCATCTCACAGGCTGACGGTACTGAGGTTATCCTGGAGTCTACTGCTAATGGTGCTCAAGGAGAGTTCTACAGGCTCTGGAAGGGTGCTGAGATGGGAGAGAATGAATACCTACCTATCTTCCTACCGTGGTACATAACACCAGAGTACACTAGAGAACCCCCAGAGAACATGGAGTTGACAGTTGAAGAAGAAAAACTACGAGATAAACACGACCTCACAGACGGACAACTCTACTGGCGAAGACTTAAGATTGCAGAAGGTGGAGAACTCAAGTTTAAACAAGAGTACCCCTCAACAGCTGACGAAGCGTTTATTATGTCAGGATCTAACGTCTTCAACGTGGAGCGTTTGGACTCACTAGTACCCCAGGCTTATGAAAGAAGGTCTGAATGGGACCCCTCATCTAAGATGTTTGATGAAAACAAAGAGGGTTCTTTGTACATATACCAGTTTCCTGACTGGAATGAACCATATGTTATTGCTGCTGATGTAGCATTAGGTGTGGGTCAGGACTATTCTGCTGCTGTTGTGTTAAACAAGAAGTATGAAGTAGTAGCACACTACAGGAATAACAAGATTGACCCTAGTATGTGGGGTGAACTTCTGTTTTATCTAGGTCGATATTATAATAATGCCCTATTAGCAGTAGAATCTAACTCTATGGGTATAGCAACCTTGCAGAAACTAGACAGTACAGGCTATGTAAACCTGTATAGACAAACAAAGATAGCCAATGTGTCCTCAGAAGAGGGTATACGGCTAGGGTTTAGGACTACATCTGCTACAAAACCAGCGATTATAGCTAATCTTAAAAACCTGATAGAGAATGAAGAGATACTTATACCATCTGTACAGATAATAAAAGAACTTAAGGACTATATCTCTACAGATACGGGTAAAACACAGGCCGCACCTAGCTGTTATGATGATTCAGTCATAGCATTAGCTATAGGTTGTGAGGTATTACGTACACATTGGGACAGGTTGGGGACTTCAAATGTGTCATGGAAACAAAAGATGGCTGGCTTAGAACAACCTGAAGTCAATTGGTTATAACCCTATACCACTATATATACGGATAAATAGACCTCAAACCCTTAGTGGAAGCCAAACAGTAATTTAATCTACACACTGTTTTGTGTGTTAATCTATATACCCCTTATAGAACATAAAGACCCTTAGGGGTCTAGAGATCCGCGTTGTCCTCATGCGTCCGGTGGTACGCAGCGGTATACCACCACTTATTATGGAGTATGATATGACTGTAGAAGCTTTTCTTAAATGGAAGATACTTCCTAGATTTATGATGTTAATGTCAACACTTATGTCCTGGAGATGTGCTGAATGGTTTATGGAACTCCCTGACCCTTCAGGTGCACAGTCAGCTTTTGTGTCCGTTGTCATGGGTGTTATGACAGGGGTGTTTGGAATATGGATGGGACATGAACATAGAGGAGATTGAGGATGCCACCACGTAATCATAAAGGTTGGGTAAAGGAACCTAACGTTGAGTATATTAGTTCTAAGATCTATTCAGACTGGGATTTATATAATCAAGAACTAGAATCTATCTTTTCTAAAGTATGGGTTCCTATGTGTCACATCTCTGAGATGTACAGTGAAGGTAATTACAGAACTACGCAGATTGCTGGACAGAATGTAATAGCAGTCAATACCAAAGATGGTGTTAAGGCATATCGTAACTACGGATTTAACTCCCCCTCTGGTACAGTAGCTGCACCAATTGTAACAGTCGAACCACAGCTACACTGTGAAGTAAAACATGGCGGCATGGTATGGGTTACCCTAGACCCTAACCCAACCCAGAGTGTAGATGAATGGACAGGTGGTGCGTTTGATTGTATTGCTGATGCCATTGATACAGAAGAGATGGAAGTGTTTCACTACCACAAGGCTGTAATAAACACTAACTACAAACTGTGGCATGATACTAACAGTGAGTTTTATCACGACTTTATGCATTACTTTAATCGTGTGTCGGGGTTTAATGATGAATACTTTGCTAGAAAAAATATTCCCTTTGATAACGGTCATGTTAACGTTAGCAGCTTTACTGTTAATTATGAAGAGTATGATGGATTTGAAGACAGGGGTGAACTTTCGTTCCCCAATCTACCACCGAATCAGTGGTACATGGTTGACCTCTTCCCAGGATTTAACTTTAACCTCCGTGGTAGCGCATATCGTAGTGACTCAGTAACTCCTCTTGGACCCGACAAAGTACTGATTGAGTTTCGTGGGTATGGTTTAAAGAAAGACACACCTGAAGAACGACAGACACGTATTAAGCATCATAACTCTATATGGGGTCCATTCGGTAGGAACTTACATGAAGACTTAATTGGTGTGTCTGGTCAAGGTGTGACCATGCGTCCAGGAACAGAGTCCCGTAATATTTTGCATGGTAGACATGAAAACTCTACTATACATGATGAAGTGGGAATGCGTCATTATTATTCAGAATGGTCTAAGTGGATGGGTGTTGATGCTCACACAGGTAAGGCGGCGTAATGAAAAGCTCATGTATTGGTGTATGTAGATTAGATGCTATGGGTAAATATTGTGTTGGCTGTGGTAGAACTATAGGGCAGATAACTGCGGCAGGTATTGGTAAGTATGATGACACTCCCAAAGTGGAAAAGAAATAATTATAAAAGCCCTATTGTATATTTAGGAGGAGAAGAACCATGCCAATCGAAAAAGGTGGAGAAACCTTTGCAGGATTTAACAAACCAAAAAGAACCCCAGGCCACTCCAAAAAGTCCCACGCAGTCCTTGCGAGAAAAAATGGCAACCCTCCTAAAGGAAAACTAATACGGTTTGGAGAGAAAGGAGCCAGCACTGCAGGTAAACCTAAAGCAGGTGAATCTAGGCGTATGAAGATGAAACGTAAATCATTTAAGGCTCGTCATGGAAAAAACATTGCTCGTGGACCTTTAAGCGCAGCGTACTGGGCTAATAAGGTTAAGTGGTAATTATGGAGGACAAATTGTTAGAAGCGGTTCGTAAACACGCAGAGGGTCATGTGGCTAAGCACGTGGCAAATATTGAAGTTTATTTAAATAACCCTGTTGGGATTGGTGAGCATAGTGATATTATTAGTGCTATTGAAACTGAATTAAGCAGTATGGCTAAATGGCATGAAAAACTAGAGATGCTTGATATATACATTATGGAGGCTAAGGATGGCTGTAAATGCGGCAGGTAACTACACGAAACCGACAATGCGTAAAGGTTTGTTTAACAGAATTAAAGCGGGTAGTAAAGGAGGTCGTTCAGGCCAATGGTCAGCACGAAAGGCGCAGATGCTTGCTAAACAGTATAAAGCGAATGGTGGAGGCTATAGAGACTAATGCCAAAGAAACCGTCACAAAAGAGCCTAAGCAAATGGACTTCTCAGAAGTGGCGAACCAAAAGTGGTAAACCCTCTACACAAGGCCCGTTGGCTACTGGAGAGCGTTACATGCCAGCTTCAGCTGTGGCTAGTCTCTCGTCAGCAGAACACGCTGCTACCACTAGGGCTAAGAGAAAAGCTACAAAGGCAGGAAAACAATTTAGTAAACAACCTAAAAAGGTTGCAAGCAAAGTAAAACGACATAGAGCGTAAACCCAGGAGTGGTAAATGTCTAGATTTGTACAAGAAACACATAAACAAAAAGATGCTAAGAAACCTCAAGCTACATTACCTAAGGCTGGTTCTTATGATTTAAAAGCTTTAGAAAAAGCTAAGCCTATATACTCAGGCACTGGAGGGAAAAATTAATGGGACCCGAAGGATACAAAGAGGTTGTTAGTGATGAGCAACTAATTAGCATGGTAGACTCTGGTGTACAGAACTCTACTGGCGATTGGTTAAACTCATCTGAACTAGCAAGAGAAAGATTAAAAGCTACTTACGAATATGCAGGAGTGGCTGACTACCACTTATCACCCCAGGGTGTTAGCACAATCGTAGACACTTCTACAACAGAAGTGGTTGAAGCTTATACAGCTGTGTTATCTGATTTGTTTCTTACAAATAAAAGACTAGCAAGGTTTATGCCTTGGGATAGCTCCCCTGCAGCAATTCAAGCTGCTAAGGACGCTTCTGATATAACTAACTATTGTTTGTTTAAAAAGAATAATGGATGGGAACTTATTCAACAATGGATGAAAGCAGCATTGCTATGGAAGAATGCTGTGTGCCGTTGGGGTTACATTGAAGACTACGATTACGTATTTGAAGAATATGAAAAGATTAGTCAACCAAATCTTGATGAATTACTATCAGAAGATAATGTTGAAATTGTTGGTGACTTAGAATTTGAAAATGTATTTGAACCAATGGATACATTTAATGAACAACCTGAAGCAGAACTTATGTATGTTGATGTTCGTATTCGTAAACGTATTAATAAGTCTCGTGTTAAAGTAGAACTGGTTCCACCAGAAAACTTTCGTATATCAAGGGATGCTACATGTATTGATGATGCAGCTTTTGTTGGTATGCAGACAGAAATGACACGTTCAGAAATTCGTAAGTACTACCCAGACATGGCAGAAAGTATTGATGCCTGGGATGAACTTGGTGATGATACATGGTCAGGTAGTTTAAAATACTCTCAAGACATTGCAGCACGTAAACAAGTTACAGGACAAGAGTACACTCAAGGATCCTTGCAGCAAGAAACTACACCATTAGAAGCTAATCGTGAAGTAGCTGTTACAGAATGTTGGATGCATGTTGACCGTGACGGTGATGGTATTGCAGAACTAAAACACTTTATTATAGCAGGGTCTCACATCTTATATGAAGAAGATTGTGATGAAATCCCAATGGCCTCTATTGTTCCTATCGATATTCCATTTGAATTTTATGGTTTATCAATGGCAGATTTCACACGTAGTTCTACACTGGCATCGACCGCCATCCTACGTGGCTTTGTAGAGAATACATACCTCACTAACTATTCGCCTAAACTGGCTGATCCTAATGTGGTAGACTTCTCTGCATTGCAGAATATGAAGCCTAAACAAATCATACCAACTAATGGTAGCCCTGTGGGTGCTGTTCAACAGTTACCACCTGAAACAATTTCAACAGGTACTGTACCATTGCTTGAGCATTTGCAAATGATTAAAGAACAAGCTACTGGTATGTCTAAAGCTGCTCAAGGTCTTAATGATACACTATATGTGTCAGGTAACTCTGAGCAAAAACTATCGGCAGTTCAGTCTGCTGCACAAAAACGTATTCAACATATTGCTCGTAGATTTGCTGAGACAGGGTTTAAACGTCTTCTGTCTGGTATTTACTCTACAATGCGTAAAAATATGAAAGGCAATATGGATTATAATATTGCAGGTGCGTTTAAGTCTATTAATATGCAAGCATTACCTTCAAGCATGGATTTAGAAGTTTTACTAGATATTGGTGAAAACTCTAACTCTTCTATGATTTCTAAGTATAGTCGTATTGCTGGAGAGATTCTTCCTGCATTAGCACAACAAGGCGCAGGTATGATTGTAAAACCAGAAGCTCCAGCTATTCTTGCTACTAAGTTAATTGAAGCAATGGATATAGATAGTAATGACTTCTTACAAGATTACAATACAGATGACTTTAAACAAAAAGCTGCTCAAGCTATTCAAGGTCAACAACAAAAAGCTCAAGCCGAACAAGCTTTGCAACAACGTAAGATTGAAGCAGAAGCTGCATTGTCAGAAGCAAATGTTGTTTACACTGGTGCTCAAACTAAAAACACTATGGATGATAATTCTAAACAGCTTGCAGTATCAATTGATAAACATTTTCAAGAATGGGCAGATCTTCAAATTAGAGCAACTAAAGAGGGTGCAGAGTTACCAGAACATCCTGGGTATGACCAGATTATTATGTTAGCTAGGCAAATCCTAAGCCCACCTCAACCACAGCCACAACCACAGATGGGACCACAGGGACCTCAGGAGATGATATAAATGGCACATTCGACTATTAGTAAACTTGGTGTAGGAGCTACTCAGGCAGGAACTGCAGTAACAAGTACTTCAGGTAATAAAACAGTTGTATTTACAAATGAAACAGATTCTGTAATTACACTAGATCTTAAATGCGCTGGCTCAATTAATGCAGCTGATAAAGGTATTAAGGTTCCAGCAAAAGAATTTCTTAATTACACACATGTTGGTGGACACGGTGCTTGTGTAATGGAGAACATTAAAACATCACACGGTACAGCTGCTCAAACTGATGAGCGTATCTACATCCATCATCGTGTGTAGATAATGGATAAATACCGAAAGACAGCTGAGAAGAAGCTGGGTAATAATAAATCATACGGAAATCAAAAGATCCATCCCGAAGAACTAGCAAGGCAATCCCATGTTAAAGGACACTTTGCCTCTAGGGAACGGGATGAGTTCTTTGATGAAGTATATGGTGAAGTCTTAATTGACTTTTTCCTTGAGTGGCTCAAGACGGATCCACATGAAACTAAATCTCGTGAGTTTCTCTACAGTTCTGCTATGGCACTAGGAAGTGTTAAGGAGAAAATGATGAGCTTTGAGATGTACGGAAAGAACATTCCGCACCTACAGGAGGACAACAATGAGACCGATTGACATCGATGCTCTTATAATAAATTATAAAGAAATGATTAATACTTTAGAATATGACTCTATGCGTAGTGGAGGTAAAGCAAAACTTAATGCTGATAAACTTGTACACATGCATTCACTTATTAATCATTATACTAAAATAAAAAATTCTGAAAAGGCTAGTCCTAAAAAGGAGATAGCAAATGGAAAGTAATACCGAAGCGTCTGTAGACTCTACCCAAATGGATGAACCTACTGCAGAGGTTAATAGTCAAACTGAAGAGGCTTTGCTGGCTGACATCATAGCGAACTCTGAGTTCGTAGATACTCTACCCAATGAGCAAGTACCTGAGTTAGACGCGGAAGATTCTGATGAAGAAGACCCAGACACATCAGAAGAATCCGATAATGAAGATGATGAAGAAGAGATTGAAGAAGAAGCTGAAGAAGACACAGACGAAGAAGATGCTGATGAAGAATCCGCTACCGATGAACCTGATGTGTTTGCTACAGATGACTTGGATCTAGAAGCTAAAGTTGTAGTCAAAATAGATGGCGAACATACAGAAGTTTCTTTTGGTGACCTTATTAAAGGTTACTCTACTGAACAACATCTGTCTAAAAAGGGTCGTGAACTTGGTGATGCAAGAAAACAGTTAGAAGAAGAATACCAAGAAAAGGTTGGAGAAATTCAAAACTTATCTAAGGCATCTGCTGCTATACTGTACTCAAATGAACAAGCTCTTTCTAAAGAGTACCATGATATCGAATCTCAAATTGATAAGGCTCGTAAAGATGGTGATACATATGAAGTTGGCGAATTAAAAGATAAACGAGAACAAGCACAAAAGAGTTATTGGAATGCACGTAATCAACGTGAAGAACTAGTAACCACTCTTCAAAAGTCTGAACAGGCACAAAATGAAAAAGAATGGAATGAACAAATTCAATATTTTAATCAAACTATTCCTGACATGATCCCTGACTTTAATGAAGATACTGCTGTAGCAATTCGTGAATTTGCTATTGAAGAAGGTATTTCTACAGAAGTATTAGATTCAATTGCCGATCCAGTTATTGTAAAGTTTGTCGATGATTATCGTAGACTTAAACAAGGTATCACTAAAGGTACTGCTAAAAGAAAAGCTACTCCATCTAAAAAGGCTCCGCTTAAGAAAGCTAAAACTACAACCCGCAAAAAACAAGACAAGGCGGCTGAAGTTAAAGCTAGAGCAATGAACCCTGATTCTTCTAATGAAGATCAAATGGAGTTTTTGAGAGGTCTTGCCAACCAATCTTTAAATCTTTAATACCCTGGAGGTATAATTAATATGGCTAATAATCTTGGTGTTCGCGGCACCGGAGGTCCACAAGGACCAGCTCGCGGAACTGGCAAAGATGTTTCCCAACGGGAAGATCTAGCAAACTTTATCACAATGATTACTCGTGATGAAACTCCTTTTACTTCATCTATTGGTAAATCTAAAGCAACAGCTATCTACCATGAGTGGCAGACAGATCAGCTAGAGGCCCCAGGCAACTCTCGCATTGGCGAAGGCACTGACTGGATTGCTCCAACTGCTAATGGTGCTGGCGGCACAGGCGCAACACCTGCAACTGGTGATAAATTTGCTGTGTCAGGTCCTTTCCGTACACGTTTGGGTAACTACACTCAAATTAACGGTAAGACAATTGCTGTATCAGGCACACGCCGCGCAGTAGATCAAGCAGGTGTTGCAGACGAATATGCATACCAGCTTAAAAAGCGTGGAACTGAGCTACGCCGTGATGTTGAATTTGATATGATTCATTCATACAACACAGCTAATGCAACTGGTGTTCAAAACGCAAACTCACGTTCAGCTGGTGGCTATCAGTCGTTTATTAACTCAGCAACTACATGTAACTATGTAGGTCAGTTTGAAGCACCTTCAGCTTCTTCTACTAATGCTGGTGTTGACGCACAAGGTACAGCAACTGTACGTGGATCAATCGCAGGTGGAACTAACGTACTTACTCGTGGAACTCTTGCATTAACAGACATTGATGCTGTTATGCAGAAGATCTATGAGCAAGGTGGTAAGGCAACTAAAGTTATGTTGTCACCAAAACTTCGCCGTGACTTCTCAGACCTAATGGTTTCAGATACTGGTGTTGTACGTAACATTGACGCAGGTGGAAAACTTCGCCAGTCAGTAGACGTATACATGTCAGACTTTGGAGATCTTATGGTAGTTCCTAACTACATCATGGGTCTTGCAAATCCTGTTGCTATTTTGGGCGATAACGGTACAGCACAGTCTGGTGCTGGTATTCCCGATATGGCTGACTTTGCAGCATTGGTTTATGATCCAATGTGGTTTGCTACAGCTTACCTACGTCCTATGCAGGAAGTAGATGTAGGCCAGCAGGGTGACTCAACCAAAGGAATGATGGTTGAAGAGTGCACTTTGGAAGTACGCAACCCACTTGGTTGTGGTGCTATCTACGGTCTTAACTAGGCTAATTGTTAGGGGAGGTCTTTATGGCTTCCCCTTTCTTTTTATATAGGAGATAAATATGGCTGATTCAATGAAAGAAAAAAAACTAAAAGCAATTAAAAAGATTGCTAAAGGTATGGGTGTCCCCTTAACAGGTAAAGACATAGAATACAAAGCAATGGGCGGTAATGTAGCAAAATACTACGGTAAAGGTGGTAAAGTTGCTGGATGTGGCCCTGCTCAAAACAAATCATAATTTAAAGGGAGATAAGTAAATGCTAGTTATTAGACTTGCTAATGGGAATACTTACCCAGCAGACAGATGCACATATCGTGTCGATGAGGCGGCAAATAAAATTACACACTTTGACCCTAACGCTGTCGTAGTAGCAGTAGGGAGTGCACCAACCGCTGTAGGCGCAACAGGTGCACAACTAGGGTATATTAAAGCAGGACGCTTTGCACCATATACACAAACACCATAAGGAGACAAGAGGACATGTCTAAAGAAACCGACTTTAAATTTCGCAGTTCAACTGTAGAAGCAGATAAAGATATTCATGCTGGCTTTGACCTAGAATCAGGTGATTGGCAAGCAACTCAAAACATAACACAATATAAAGAACAAGCTAAAGAAGATCGTGATCGTCAAGAATACTTTGGGAAAACCAAAGCTGGTTATCGTAAGATGGCTACAATTCCTGACATTGTTGCAATTAAAATATTGCAAGATCATCATTTAGATTTACATGATCCATCTTTTATGGGTGATCCTAATAATCTTAAAAAGCTTAAGTCTATTCTGTTGAGTGAATATAGAGATCTTGTAGTCAATACTTAATCAGGAGGCCCACTATGGCATTGACTTATACTCAGCTAGTGGCACTTGTTCGTACATGGTGTAATAGGGATGAAGAAGTAGTTAGTGATGCTATTATTCAAGACGCTCTTAAGTATGCTGCAGATAAAGCGTATAGAACCTTACGGGTTCCACCACTAGAAAATGTTGCTATTTATGAGAAAACACTATTACAAGCTGGAACTAAATCAGCTAATAGTTTACAAGGTAGTATAACAGAAATACAATTACCTTACGATCTTATAGAATTTATTCAAATTAGAGAAGTAGATTCTGCTGGATTAACTACACGTGTCTTTAATGAAAAATTAGATATACGAACATTTAATGACGCTTTAAGTGAAAAGTACACAAACCTTAACTACTGGGCAAGACAACAAAACGTTGTGTATCTTACTCCAGGGTTTGGTGCTGGATCAACAGGCAATCAAGCAAATACAATAGAGCTTTATTATTATCGTAGACTACCTGCTTTAAATGCAGTGTACGCTGTAACTGTTCTTAACTATAACGCTGGATTCCTTACTACATCAGGTGCAGGATCTGGTGTTGCTAATTCTAAACAATTATTCTTTAATAGTAATACAGGTACAATAGCGTATGCAGACGCAACAACAGCCCAAGCAGCAAGTGCTGGTGGTACTGTAACAAACGCTTATTACATTGGCACTTCAACACCTAACTGGTTACGTGATGAAAACCAAAGGATTCTTTTGTTTGGGGCATTAGCAGAAGTATTTGCTTATGTTCAAGATGATCAACAAGCATCAAAATATAATGGTGCATTTTTAGCAGAAATTGCAGAAGCAAATGATGAGGATGCTAAACGTAACGCTTCAGGCGGTAACTTACAAGTAAACTTTAATGGACGAGGGTTAATCTAATGACTACACCAGCAAGACCTGGTTCCTTTACAGGAGCTACTGATAATGCCGCCAGTGGTGGATTATTTACAGATACCCTTATTGATGGTATCCCCGATATTATAGGAGCCGATGTAGCAGCCGCTGAAACAGCCGCCGCAGCAGCTAAAATATCAGAAACAAACGCCGCTACTAGTGCGGGTACTGCAGCATCTGCTGTATCTACAACTGGAACAAATGCAACAAACGCTGCAAATTCAGCAACAGCAGCAGCAGGTAGTGCTACAGCGGCAGCTAATAGCGCAAGTGGAGTAGGCTCGGATGCTACAGCAGCAGCTAACAGTGCAGCAGCAGCCGCTACAAGTGCAACAAACGCATCTAATTCACAATCAGCTGCAGCAGCGTCACAAACTTCGGCAGCAACTAGTGCAACTTCAGCAACAGGACAAGCTAATAATGCGGTAACTTCAGCTTCAGCAGCAGCTAATAGCGCAACTGCAGCAGCATCGTCAGCATCTGGTATTACAGGAAGCGTAACAGCCGCAGCAGCAAGTGCAGCAGCAGCCTTAGTGTCTCAAAACGCGGCAGCAAGTTCTGCAACATCAGCTACTGCTAGTAAAAACACAGCTACAACACAAGCTGGAAATTCAGCTACAAGTGCTACAGCATCAGCAGGAAGCGCAACTACAGCTACAACACAAGCTAGTAATGCTTCAGGATCAGCAACTACTGCTGCAACTCAAGCAACTAAAGCGCAAGATTACGCAACAAAAGTAAATGGTGTTGTACCTAGTACATCAGATTTTTCTGCAAAGGCACAAGCCGTTGGGGGTACAGGAGTTACTGGAGCTACAGGTGCAGCAAGCGAGTGGGCAATTAAAGCAACAGCTGTAGATAGCTCTGGCGAAAACAGTGCTAAATCATATGCTATTAGCGGTACTGCAATTAGTGCTGGCTCATCTAAACAATGGTCATTAGGAGGCGGTAATAGTTTTGCATTAGCAACACCTGTTACTGGATCTGGAGGATCCGCAGAATATTCAGCTAGATACTGGGCAGATCAAGCAGCTAGCTCAGTAGCTAATTTTGATGAAAAGTATTACGGCAATTATGCTAGTGATGCATTAGCAGAAAACGCACATGAAGCAGCTGGCAAAACAGTAACTGTAGGTGACTTGTATTATAATACAACAGTTAGCGCAGTTAAATATTGTTCGGTAGCACCATCAGGCACAGGCGCACCAGTAGGTACATGGATAGCAATTGCGGCAACTGACACTTCAGCTTTTTCAACAAAAGGTTTTGCTACAGCAATGGCAATCGCATTATAAGGAGAAAATCATGGCACAAGATTTTGAAAGACACTTTATTACAGGTGTTGGAACAATAGCACAAGATATTCCAGATGGCACTGATTTTAACTCTGATGATGCTATCGTAGGAATCCATCTAGCTAATATAACAGATAATTTAATTAACGCTTCTTTATTTATGACAGCTGGAGGCGGCGCTGGCGTAGGTGGAGATTTTAACTTTGCAGTTACAGTTGTTAACTCTGGTGGAAATAAATACGCATTTGATGGTGGATCAGCAGCACCAGTATTAACATTGTACAAAGGCTTTACTTATACATTTGATCAATCAAACGCAAGTAATGCTAACCATCCTTTAGCTTTTAAAACAGCAGCGGGAGGTAGTTCATATACGACAGGTGTTACAAGCACTGGAACTCCAGGTCAAGCTGGAGCTAAAACAACTTTTGTTGTTGCAAGTAATGCACCATCTTCATTAATATACTATTGTACTGTACATGGCGAAAGTATGGGTAATACTATTAATTTAAGTAACGCGCATTACATTATTAAAAATGCTCCTATACCAGCAGGAAGTTCATTGCAAGTATTAGACGGTGGAGCAAAGATGGTCGTTCAGGATGGAGATAGATTATTTGTACAATCAGATACTGCAACTTCATTAGATGCATGGGTGTCTGTTGTAGATGCAATAAGCACATAGGGAGGATTAGTTATGGGTTACATTGGTAATCAAGCAAATAGTAATTTTTCTTCTATTTCTAAACAAGTTATTTCAGGTAACGGTGGTGCTAATTATACATTAAGCACACCTGTAGCAAACGCTAATGAACTAGAAGTATTTGTAAATAACGTAAGGCAAGAACCTTCGGTAGCTTATAATGTTTCTGGAACGGCTCTTACAATGACAGGTAACGTAGTAAGCTCTGATGACTTTTATGTAGTGTATCAAGGTAAAGCTGTACAAACAACTACACCTCCTGATGGTTCTGTAGGCACAGCTAAAATAATTGATGGTTCTGTAACTGGTGTTAAATTAGCTAGTGGGATAACTAAAAACGTAATTATTAACGCATTGTCTCCAATCTCTTTAGACGGATCAGCTACAGGCCAAACTGTAGCGTTAACTGGTCAATACTTTGATTCAGCAGCAACTGCTAAATTTAAAAAGATTTCAGATAACTCTTTAGTTAATGCAACGTTAAGCGTAGCTGATGAACAAAATGCTACTGTTGCTACAACTACAACTTTTTCAGGTAGAACAGATTATAAGTTAGTCTACACAAATCCAAACGGTAACACATTTGTACCAACAACAAATATTGGTATTGGTATACCTACTTGGAACTACAATCCAATGACTTCTTTTGCAGTTCAAACAGGAAGTTGGGTAAACAGTTCAACGGTTATTGCTCAAGATAGTCAATCCTACGGAACACAAGGTCGTGCGTTAAGTGGTGCAGGGCAAACAGCAATATCAGGAGTGTGGAAGTTTGACTTTCAACTTAATAGAACACAAACAAACTCAAGTCCTTATCCTGGATTTACGGTAACGTTAACTTATTCAACTTCATTATCAGAGCTTCAAACAAACAGATACGCTAAGTCTTTAGTATGGCTAGATTTTGGAAACGCTTACGGCACAACTTTTATTGTAAAAAAAGTTGATGACAACGCAGTTGCTAATGTTTCTATTGGTAGTTCAACTTTTGGTCAAGCAGGTTGTGCTTATCGAATAACTTACGATAGCAGAACAGGTGTATTTGTTGTCTTTGCACAGGCAAATGGTAATTTTGACAGTATGACTCAACGAGCTACTCACACTTTTTCTGCTGCTGATAAAGCTGCATGGGAAGCGGCTCATCAGAATACTGAGTTTGGTATAAGTGTTTCCGGTCGTGGTGGCACTGATGGTGTTAGGAACGTACGTTGGGTATCGGAGATTTAAACATGGCATTAAGTAAAATAGGTGGAGAATATAAAGGTGATACTAAGTCAGGGATTGGCAGTATTATTAGAGTACATGAGAAAGAGCTAAACACTTCAGTAACAGTAGCCGCAAATACTAATGGTATGTGTGCTGGTCCATTAACCTTAGCTTCAGGAGTTGTCATCACCGTTAGTGCTGGTGCGACATTGGTGGTAACATGAGTACAGTACATTGTAATACAGTACAGACTAGCTCT
>TARA_R110001592_G_scaffold195669_1_pt1 | contig 21297 bp, 11 predicted proteins | sample TARA_R110001592 | Tara Oceans TARA_R110001592 (sample SAMEA4398387) | marine metagenome | biome: Polar Biome; feature: [SRF] surface water layer (ENVO:00010504); material: water (ENVO:00002006), including particulate matter (ENVO:01000060) such as... | depth 5 m | reverse complement strand
GATAACTTAGAAGTAGGTACAGATCCTGAAGCTACATTTTATCAAGGGGTATATTAGGAGAAAGATTATGAGAGATTGTGAATGTAACAATTGTCATTGTGAGTACGCATGTGAATGTGGGTGCTGTTGTGAATGTGAATGTGAAGTATGTGCATGTGTAGTAATTTGTGAATGTGAGTGTTGTAAGGAAAATGAATAATGACAAAAGAGGGGCAAAGATTAGGGCAACTTTTATGTGACGCTGATGTAATAACAAAGCGTCAACTTGCTAAGGCAATTCAAAAACAGGTTGCTGGTGATAAAAGAAAATTAGGAGAGATATTAATTGAACTGCAATATGTCACAATAGAAGATTTAACTGATGCGATGTTGAATACACATCATGACGAAGAAAAAGAAGTAGTAGAGGAAAAACAAGTGGCAACAGAAATAAGTGAAGAAAAAGTATTAAGTACTAAATTTACATTATCAGTTCAAACAATGGTAGCTGCAGGAACAGGATTAGCATCTTTAATTGGTATGTGGTATGCATTGCAAGCTGAAATACAAGAAGCTAAAGAATTACCAAGTTTAGAGAGTTTATATCAAGCGGAATATCCATCAAGACCAGAGGGTTATAATTGGCCAAGGTCTTACGAACAATATAAAGACCAAGTAGGTTCACTTCAAGAAGATATGGATGACGTATATGATAAGTTAGATGAATATGAAGAAAAAATTGAAGAACTTGAAAAACTTGTAGCCAATCTACGAGTCGAAGTGGCAAAGAAAAGGAATAAATAGTTATGAATAATGCAAAATTAATTAAAATTACTTTTAAAACATTATGTGTCATGGGATTATCATTTATACTGTGTGGTAATGTTGTAAATGGTCAAGATAAAAAACCAAAGGTAGAAGTTATCACCGATGATAATTTTAAAAAGAAAGTAGCAAAGGGATTTGTTTTAATAAAATTTACATCAGGATACCAAATGGCCAAACTAAATGTGAAATTACTGGAAGGTGTAAATGGATTTGAAGGTTGTACAATAATTGAAGTTGATGCGGGAAATGCAAGAAAGGTAATTAAAAAACTTCGAATTAGAAATTACCCATCGTTAGCATTATTTCATAATGGTTCTAAAAAGAAAGTATGGAAGGCAGATATGGATGGTAAAGTTGATGTTGACAACAAAGGAATTAAAAAGGCCATTTCAAATGCAATAGCGGGTGATGTATTTTAATGTATGGATATTGCAACTTTATCAGGTCATCTAGCATTTGGACTTATAGCATTTTCTTTTTTAGTAAAGGATATTTTATACCTTAGAATATTATCTATTTTAGCAAGTTTATTTTCTGTATTTTATAATTTTTACATTCCCACCGAACCAATGTGGTTGGCAATAAATTGGAATGTTGTTTTTGTACTCGTAAATGTATACCACATAGCAGTTCTTATCTATGAAAAACGACCTGTCCACATGGACGATAAAAACAATGAGTTATACGAAACCTTATTCAAGGACTTAACACCAGTAGAGTATTTAAAAGTTAGTAAAGCTGCCATTTGGAAAACATTTCAACCTAATGAATTTGTTACAAGACAAACACATCTTGTTCGAGATTTAGTATTGATATACAATGGAACAATAGATGTATTAGTAGATGGTAAAAAGGTAGCACAATTAAAAGATGGACAATTTGTTGGTGAGATGTCATTTCTTACAGAGAAATCAGCAACTGCAACTTGTATTGTAAAACATCCATGTGAATGTTTAGTTTGGAAACAAAGAGAGTTTAAAGAATTGTTAAAAAGAAACCCATCATTATATTTCACACTTCAAACTCTGTTGAGTGCACAAGTTTCAGATAATCTTGTAAGTAGTTCAAAATCTGAATAATCTATATTTATTAATATGTTAAAATTAAAAGACCTACTCGTAGAAAGAATTGACTATCAAGATACTGCCCGTATGTTGATTAAAAAATATGGCCTTCGTTCTAAGGTAAAATTTGGTAAAGTCAAGGGACAGAACGAGGCAGACTATGATTGGGTAAATGATGTTATAAATTTAAAACGAAGTTATCCTAATGTCAAAGAATTTGTTGTATCGGTTTTACATGAAATCGACCATGCAAAAATGAGATATAAAATGGGTGTTAAAAAGTACGAACATGAATACACCATGGCTGGTCAAACAGCGGTAGAAAATGGTGGTGATTTTCACGATGATAATTTTTTTGAAGAGCAAGCCGAAAAATGGGCACAGAATGAATATAGAAAAAAGTGGAAGAAAAAATTAAAATAAAAGAATAAGGTTATATGGAATTTCAAAATATAGGTACAGCAAAGATAGGTGTTGGACAATGTGCTAAAGTAGGAACAATGTCATTGAACGCACTTGTTACAAACCATCACACCTACCAACCAACAGAAAAAAATATAATTTCATGCAGAGATGCAATACACGATGGAGAATTCAAAACTGATAAAACATATGTAGTATTGTTGAGAAATGTGTTTGATAAATGGAAAAGTGGAATGTGGATGGAGCTACAGAATAAGAAAGGTCTTTTTCATCGTTCTAATGTACATGAGTTTTTTACTAAAAATATTTATAAAAGTGGATTTCGTAAAAATAATTCTGCTACAAAAACTGCACTCGAAGTTATGTCATTACTTCACAATCCTCGAAGTCCGTATGGTACTGAATGGATGTTTGAAGGACACGGAAAATTTTGGAAATGGAATAATTTTAATAAAATACCATTAAACATATACACACAGCTACCAAATATATATTTTTTAGATTTAAAGGATTTAAGTAACCCAAAATTCTTAAAGTGGTTATGTGAACAGGATAGTAAATGGGAATGTATTACAGAAATTCCACACACAAATAAATCAGGTTATCAAGACACCTTTTGGAAACAAATGGAATTGTTTTGGACAGAATACGATGGAGGTTTAATTTTAAAAGATAAAGTTTTAGTTTCTCCCCTTTCAAACCGTAACAAATTCAATGTAATTGATAGTATGTTTGAACAAGAACAAATGACGATAGATTTTATCAGAAATCACCACTCAAGATATTTAAAATTTAATTAGCAAAAAAATATGGATTTTAAGAAAACAAGATAATAATTATTAGAGATTATGAAAACAAGTTCAGGTAAGGCTAAAGGTCGTAGGTTACAAAACAAAATTAGAGATGTTCTATTGGAACACTTCTCAGAACAATTAGAGCCTGATGACATTCGTTCACAAGTTATGGGAATGAGTGGAGAGGACATTGTTCTTTCACCTGCAGCTCGTAAACTAATCCCATACTCATTCGAGTGTAAAAATCAAGAAAAATTAAATATTTGGTCATCATTAGAACAGGCCGATTCAAATAGTGGTGATTATCCACCCGTACTGATATTCAAAAGAAACAGAAGTAAAACTTATGTTACCGTAGAATTAGAAGAATTTATAAAATTAATAGATGATAAATCAAAATAAATTAGTGTATTTGATTGATAGAACATTGGGTTCTAAAGGTCAAAAGCTTAAAAAACAAAATGAGTATATGTATTGGACACCCTTTACATCTCATCACAAACCAAAGTTACAAATCAATGTAATTACTCAGAAATGGCATTGTTGGATTACCAATCAAGGTGGGCATAAGTTATATCAGCTATTCAAGAAAGTAAATGCCTCACATGAACAACTAACCGAGTTAAGAGAAATTGTCGGAGAATCTCGTTCACTATCATCAAATAATGAGAAAGTCAAGGAAAAAGTTTGTGTATTACCAAAAGAATTTATATCCCTAAACCAATCACGCTCCTCAACCACATATAAACACGCTATGTTGTATTTAAATAAAAGAGGAATAACTCACGAAGATATATTAAAATATGGTATTGGTTATTGTGAAGAAGGGATGTATACAAATAGAATTATTATACCCTCATATGATGGTAATGGACAATTAAATTTTTTTGTAGGTAGGGATATATTTGAAAGTACAATGAAATATAGAAACTCCCCCACACAAAAAGATATCATAGGATTTGATTTATTCGTCAATTGGGATGAGCCGATAGTACTTTGTGAAGGTCCTTTTGATGCTATTGCTATCAAAAGAAACGCTATTCCATTGTTTGGTAAAACCATATTACCAAAATTAAAATTAAAAATTATAGAGAAAAAAGTAAAAACTATATATATATCATTAGACACGGATGCAATAGGAGATGCAATGAAGATGGTAGAAAACTTCATGAATCATAATATTGATGTCTATTTTGTCAAACTAACAGAAAAGGACCCGTCAGATTTGGGATTTGAAAAAGTTACAAAACTTCTTAAAGAAACTGATAAAATGGGGTTTTCAGATTTGATGAGGATGAAATTAAATGGTAGAACAAAAAAATATATGGAAATTTAATGACGAAGAATGGAAGATTCATATTGATAATGAATCATTAAGGAAAAAAGTGCAAGAAAAATTTAATATTGGGAAACCAGGTACTATTTATTATGGTAATGGTAGTTTTCAAGAGGAAACTGCTTGGGATTTAGTTATTCCTAATGCTCTTATAAACAAAGTAAACAAGTACATCAAGGATAATAGTTGATAGAAAATGTCGTAAAAGTTCCATTTCGTAAACTAAAACACATACATCACATATCTGATATTCAAATCAGAAATCTTAAACGACACACAGAATACGAAGAAGTATTCAATCGTTTATACGAAAAGGTCAAATTAAACAAAGAAAATGCTGTTGCTTATATTGGTGGTGATATAGCACATTCAAAAACAGAGATGTCTCCTGAATTGATAGACCAACTCTCAAGGTTATTTAAGAATCTATCCGATATAGTTCCAACGATAATTATTGCTGGAAATCATGATTGTAATTTAAACAATCGTTCTCGTATGGATTGTCTAACTCCTATTGTAGAGAATCTCAATCATCCAAATTTACATTACCTAAAGGATAGTGGTATTTATCCGTGTGCTGATGTAAAGTTTGTAGTGTGGGATTGTTGGAGTGATGAGAAAGATTTTATCACATCAGACCAAGTAGAAGGTGATACTAAGATTGTATTGTTTCACGGAACAGTAGATAAATGTGAAACTGATTTAGGATTCAATTTACCTTCCGATGTCAAGATTCATAAGTTTGATGGATATGATATGGGATTGCTAGGTGATATTCATAAAAGACAACATCTTAATAAAGAAGAAACAATATCTTATTGTGGTTCATTAGTACAGCAGAATCATGGTGAAGGATTAGATCATGGATACTTGTTATGGGATGTTCCTAAAAGAAAATCTACATATATTCAAGTTCCAAATGATTATGGTTATTACACAATAGACATCAAGGATGGTAAGTTTCCTGATTGTCCTGATATGCCAATGAAGGCCAGGTTAAGAGTAAGGGTACAAGATACCGACTCTGTACAATTAAAGAAGGCGTTGAGTGTAATACAGACCAAATACGGTATAAAGGAGATAGCCGTCAATCGTACTGATAGGTTAACCGAAAGGGTTCGTGATGGACAAATCGTTGATGTTGGAGATGTTACAAATCCAGAATATCAATATGAGTTAATTGAAGATTATATAGGTAGAAATCACATAGTAGATGAAAAAACACTAATAAAAATTAAAGAGATTAATGATGATTTAAATGCAAATTTACCAGCAGAAGAAATATCTCGTAATGTATTTTGGAAAATAAAGAAATTTGAATGGTCAAATATGTTTAGTTATGGTGAAGATAATGTAGTAGATTTCACAAAACTAAATGGTATCATTGGAATGTTTGCACCAAATGCTAGTGGTAAATCGGCATTGTTAGATTCACTTTCATTTTGTTTATTTGATACATCAGCAAGAGCATTTAAGGCTGATAGGGTTATCAATAATAAAAAAGGTAATTTTAATTGTAAAGTAAACTTTGAAATAAATGAAACAGAATATTTTATCGAGAGGAAAGGTAAGAGATTAAGTAATGGGCACGTCAAAGTTAATGTAGAGTTTTGGATGTTAGATGATGCGGGTGATATCGTTTCTCTAAATGGTGACCAACGAAGAACTACCAATAATAATATTAAAAAAGTTATCGGTTCATACGAAGATTTTGTTCTAACTGCACTTTCATTACAAAACAATTCTACGGTATTCATAGATAAGACTCAAAAAGAAAGAAAAGATTTATTGGCTCAGTTTATGGGAATGGGAATCTTTGATAGACTTTATACAGGAGCTAATGAAAATATTTCAGATATAACAGCACTATTGAGAGATTTTAACAAAACAGATTATGATGTTGATTTGGCTGAAATTGATAAAGGTGATGTTCAATACAAAGAAGTACAAGTAGATTTAAGAAGTCAAAAGAAAAGTCTTACAGATAGAAAGAAAGAATTGACAACTCAGACATTTAAATTAACCAAGAAGTTAAGGCCTGTTGATGAATCAGTTACTAATATCAAGAAGTTAGAAAATGATAGATTAGAATCCGAAACTACACTTGATAACATAGATACAAGATTAGGTTCACTCGAATCCAACAAGGAAGAAAACAAAACCAAACTTACTGAATTAAAAGGTAGAATACAAACTTATACCGAATCAAATATAAATCAGTTATACAATGACCTTTCTAAATTAGAAGGTGAACGACAAGAGAGTCAGATTGAAATTGATAAATTAAAAATAGAAGTTCGTTCTAAATTAGATAAGATTGATAAGTTAGGTAATTTAGAATGGGATGATGATTGTGATTTTTGTATGAGTAATCCATTTACATTAGATGCCATAGACACTAAAGAAAAACTAAATGAAGATAAGGTATTGGCTGGTCAGTTTGTTAATTCGTTGGATTCAATTATAGAAAAGATAGATGAACTTGGTAATGTACATGATGATAAAGTTGATTATGATAACTCAATAGAAGCATTAAAGAATGTTGAAATCAATCAAAACAAATTAGAATCTGAAGAAGTATTACTAACTGAAAGAAAGAAACATACCCTTTCTCAGATAGCAGTTCAAGAAGATAAAATTGAAAAGTATCACGAAAGTAAAAATGATATAGTTTATAATAAACAGATAGAAGAAGAAATAGAAAGTCTTAGAAATTCTATTGATGATTTAGATTATCAAGTTGATACGATAGATAAGAAGATACAAACCATTCATGGTGAGATACAAATTAATGCAACTAAAAAGAAAACTATCTTAGAAACTATGAAACGAGTTCAAGATTTAGAAACAGAACATGAAGCTTATAAATATTATCTTGATGCAATTAAAAGAGATGGTATTCCATATGAACTTATAGAAAAGGCTTTACCTACAATTGAAGGTGAAGTTAATGATATATTAGCACAGATGGTAGACTTTGGTATTGTATTAGAAATGGATGGTAAAAATATTAATACATATTTAGCATATGATGATGACAATGTATGGCCGTTGGAATTATCAAGTGGGATGGAAAGATTCATATCAAGTCTTGCAATGAGAGTTGGATTGATTAATGTTTGTAATCTACCAAGAGCTAATTTCTTAGCTATCGATGAAGGATTTGGAAATATGGATTCAGATAATCTTAATTCTATTTATATGTTATTTCAATATCTTAAATCACAATTTCAATTTGCATTTATAGTATCCCACATAGAATCTATGAGAGATACAGTAGATTCACTTCTTGAAATATCAAAGATTGATGGGTTTAGTAATGTAGATTTTAATTAGAATGTAAAACATTCTTTGGAATAGAACGACCTTCTCGTTCTCGTTTTAAATTTAAAATATATTGATTAATAAGGGCGGACATAGTAGTATGTTCGTCCTTTGTGTGCAACCTAAACCAACCGATTAAATCTTTATCTATCGTAAATGATACTTTTTCCTTTTTCATACCGATATTCTCCATACTTTATACAGATAATAAATAGTAAGAATTTATTAATGTGATATTTATTTAAGAATAAATCTATTCGGAGATAATATTGGCAGTTCCAAAAAAGAAATCAGAATACTTAGGACTAAAAAACCTTGATGTACTACAAATATCTCAAGATATTGTTGCAAGTTATTTTAGAATACTTGAGTGTCCTGATGTACTAACTCAAGGTAAAAGTAGTTTTTTAATAGCAGGTTCATCAAATTTAAAGCCTGGTGTTGATATAAAACTTGAACTAATACACGATGAAACAGAAGAAGTAATATACATAGAACCTATAATGGGACACTTAGAAGGTGATGCCCGTAGAGTTTCTATCGAGGTGTATGATGATGTTACACCTGGACCCTATACCCTATATGTGGTTGGTGAATTAAATCCTGCAAATGTAAATGTTCCACAAGAATGGCAAGGTATTTATAATGCAAGATATTTTAAACCAATAACAATAAATGGTATGGGAGTAAATACCCAACCAATTTTATTTCATAAATCACCGACCGTAAAAATAAAAGAATTATTTAAAGAATTTGTACAAGTTCCAAGTGGTTCTTCAACCATTGTTAATTTAGCAGGAGATGGTGTTCCTCGTGCTGGACTTACTCCTGAAGTTCCAGTTGAAAATGCAACAATTGGTGGAGTTGGTAATTCAACCTATCCTAACAAAGATTTCAAAGATAAAGCTAAAGACACCATTATAGAAGAAAATAAACCACTAACTAAGTTGAGTGGTAAAAGTGGCGCGATAGGTGCTAAGGGTAAACAGGTTAAAACCATGTCACCCGTGATGGATGACTTTTATATAAATCTAAGTGGATCATCCGTAGTAGATAGTAAGTTTGTCGGAGAAAAAATTACAATTAATAATCCACAGGTAGATACATCTAAATTTACAATCGAATCGTTTCATTCAATTCCAACAGTTTATACTTCTTCTGTAATGAATGTACTAAATGATAAAACTTTTGTTCCAAGAGATATTTTTTATGTTAATGACAATAGAACTTCTCCACCAACCTTAGTACCTGCACCATTATCAACTACAGGTGCAATTACAGCCAGTTATGTAGAATTACCCACACAAACAACTTCTTCAATTAACTTTACATCATTTGCAGATATCACTATTCAAGATATGAAAACATTTAGTGGTGATGTTCACAAGGTTAAAGTATATTCAAAAAGTGAAGGTTCTCTTGGAGATTTTCAATTAATATATGACTCTCCAATAGAAAGTGCTCAAGTACTTTTTGACAAAGAAGAAGTTACCTTAAATACTAATATAGGTTATTTTATTGATATTAATAGAATAAATACTTATTGGGAAATATTTGAAGGACAGAATGGTATTGGGGGAAGTGGAACATTAACTTTTAATTCAAATAAAAAAATAGATTCAATGGTAATCTCTGGTTCTAATTTAGAACACGAAGATTCCATTAGGGTTCAACATAAAACAGCAGTTGATTTCATAAAAGGAAACCTTTATAATTTTTCTGCAAAAATTTATGGTATACGAAGTGATAAAAAAGATGTTGATGGAAATATAACTTCAAACGCAGAGTTTCTTGTATTTACAAGTGGTAGTGCATTTAATACAGAAAATAACAAAGGTAATCATTGGGGTGATGAAAAATTAAACTTACCTGATTTTCCAACTGGTGTATCAGAGTATGACTTTGGTATAGTAGAAGGTAGTTTTTTAGCAGACAATAACGGAACAGGAGTAATTCAATTTGAAGTACCATCAGGTGTATGGCATATTTCAGACATCCAAGTTAAAGCTGCAACCGATACTGCATTTAATCCTGATTTTATTACTATAACTGCACCCATACCACCATTATTAGAACGACCTGATAGAGTTAGGTTTTTAGTTGAATTTTATGATGTAAATAATAATATAGCCGATACAACGGTTTTTACAAACCCAATAGATTTTACAGGACCAAATATAAATATAAGTGGAACAGATAATATACTTAGTGGTTCTATGTTTATTGGAAGTGCACTCGCAAGTGGTGTAGAAATGGCAGGTGTTAATTCTGCATTTATAAGGTCAATGGGGTATAAGGGATTTAAAAGTGCATCTAATGCCGAGGGTACTAATTCAGGATTTATGATGTTTAGTGGTTCTGTATTACCCGATAGTGGAGATGACTATAAGGGTGTTGGATTGGAATTAGTCGGCAATAGTGGAAGTTATTTTAAATTTAGAACCAATCCAAGTGAACTCGATGTAAGAGCTAACGCATTTTTCGTAGGTAATGAGGCAACACAATTTATTAGTGGTAGTGATGGTAATGTAGAAATAAGTTCAAGTAATTTTCATTTAACAAATACTGGTGATGTAAATATGAGTGGTACAATTACTGCTACCGCCGGTAATATTGGTAATTGGAAAATTATAGATGGTATGTTGAGTGGTAGTAATGCAACACTTGATGCTGATGGTGCAGCGCTTTATCACTCTACAAAAGGTCCTGGTACAGATACTACAGCGGCATTTGATGTAACACGAGATGAATACTATATTGATTTTACACCAGAAGAAGGTGATACTGCAACAGCAGGTAGATATTATGTTAAATTCGGGCCGAACTTTTCTGTAAGTGCAAGTGGAGTATTGTTTGCAAGTGGAGCTGTATTTGAAGGACAGATAACAGCCTCAACTGGTCTGATTGGTGGAGCATCAATAGAAAGTACATCATTAGCATATCAAGAGTTTTGGAGAATCTCATCTTCTGCAGATGTAACAGATCCAACATCTTTTATCTCATCAAGTAAATTTAAAGTTTCTGCTGGTGGTAATGTAACAGGTTCACAAGTATTGTTTACGGGCGGTAAAGTAGGTGGTTGGACTATGACAGACACCACGTTAACGGGTGGAGTTGTAACATTAAATTCAGGTGGTTCGATAGAAGTTGGTAGTTTAGCAGATGCTACTACGGTTGCCACAACTAATAGTGGTTTCTTTGCAGATTCAAGTGGTAATGTTTTAATAAAAGGTAATGTCAGTAATAATAATTATCTTAAAGTTACTGGTGGTGGAACTATTGATATTAAAGCAGCCAACTTTGATTTAGCCACAGCTAATTTAATTGTAGATAGTGGAACAAATAGTGGAATGATTTCACTTGGGGCTACACCAAATACTGCAATTAATGGAACTAACAAGGGTGTTTATATGGATGGAACTGGAGATTTTTTAATCTTTGGTTCTGCAACCAATTTAATTAAATTTGACGCAGCAGGAACTTCCTTAACTATAAACTCAGATACATTTGATTTACTAACATCAACACAGCACATATCATCCTCAAACGGTGGTGCAATCGCAATGGGAGCAACCATTCCAACACAATTAGATGATACTGGTATACTTTTAAGTGGAAGTGGAGAATTTAATTTTCAAATAGATTCCAGTAATTTTATTAGAAATGATGGGGGAACATTTCAGATAAAGGCAAGTACTTTTGATTTAGATGCAACAACATTAATTTTAGATAGTGCTGGAGATAGTGGAAACGGAATCATACGATTAGGTGGAAGTGGAGGACCAAACTCACCTACTGCAAATACCGCTGGTATTTATATGGATGGTGGTGGAGCATTAAATGTTTATGGAAATGCTACAAACTTTTTTAGAATAGATGGTGGTTCGTTTACGATTAAGTCAGATACGTTTGACTTGGATGCTGGAACTATTATTATGGATAGTGCAACTAATAGTGGAAAAATTGCACTTGGTCAAACACCACCCACGGCACATAATAGTGGTAATGGTATATATTTTGATGGAACTGCAAAATTTTTAATTGGAAGTGCAAGTGGAGACCATTTACAATACGATGGGACTAATTTTGATGTTCAAGTTGGTTCATTAGAATTGGATGCAAGTAATATAGAAATTAGTTCAATAAACGCTTCTATGTCATTGGGTGAGGGTAATATTAAATTACTTGGAGCTTCAAATAAAATAGAAGTAGGTGCTAATTCTACTAAACGAATTGATATAGTAGGTAGTAGTACAGTAGGATACATAGCAACTGGTAAGACTTCTGTAACATCAACAGATGCTGGATTTTGGTTAGCAAATAATAATACTGATCCTGAATTTGCAGTTGGTAACGCAACAGATTTTATAAAATTTGACGGAGGAGCTATTGATTTAGCATCTCAAAAACTTGAAATTTCTGCCTCAACAATACAGGTATCTACAACTCATGCTTCTATGAGTTTTGGACATAGTGCAACTAATCCACAAGGTAAAATTATCATAGAGGGTGAAGGAACACCAACATTTAGAATGGGACCTGATGCAGACTTTATTAGTTTATCTACTGGTAGTGGTATTTTTATGGATGGAGATGGTAATTTCCGTTTTGGTGATGCAGATGGTGGAATATTATTTGAAAATGGTAATTTTAATATTACTGGTTCTGATATTGATATCAATGTAACAGAACTTAACATCACCGCAACAGGATTTCAACTATCCTCTGGACAGGCTTCAATGTCATTGGGAACAAATAGACAATGGTTAGCCTCAGGTACAGATGCCAATCCATTTTTAGCAATAGGTCAAACTGGTGGAACACTTGGGTATGGACAGAATGGATTATTTTTAGGATATAATAATGCTGGAAGTGCACCAAGAGTATCGTTTGTAGGTTCAAGTGGTCATTTTAAATTTACAGGAGCAGCCGTTGATATAGATACCAATACTTTTGAAATGGCAGCTTCTAATATACAACTTTCATCTGCAAATGCATCAATGAGTTTAGGTGGAGTACCAGGAGCAGCAGCCAATATATTACTCGATGGTGGTAATTCACGAGTGGAAGTTGGTTCAGCAAATAAAGTAACCATACAAGGTGGTAATACGGATAACTTTATAACTATGGGAAGTAAGAGTTCCTTTGCTCATTTCGACCAATCAACTACTGGTATAATAATAGGAATGGATTCTACTGTTCCTAAACTTGAAATAGCTAAAAATTCTGCAAATTATTTTTCTTTCGATGGAACAAATTTTGATATAAAGCTATCTGAGGGATTTGAGTTAGATGCCACCAACATAGAAATATCATCCACACATGCAAGTATGAGTATCGGAGATGGTAAAATTAAGATGGTAGGTGGTTCAACCTCAACACTTTCAGTTGGTGCAGCTAATGCAATTACTCTAAAGGATGATGGAACTGATAGATTTTTAGTTATTGGTAGTAAAACTTCATTTACACATTTTGACCAATCCACTGCGGGAGTAATCTTAGGAACGGATAGTGGAACTACCAAATTTGAAATAGTAGGAAATGCTACAAATTATTTATCATTCGATGGAACTAATTTCGATGTAAAACTTACAGAAGGTCTTGAATTAGATGCTACAAATATAGAAATAAGTTCTACAAATGCATCAATGAGTATAGGTGAGGGTAAAATTTTACTCGATGGTGCAAATGGTAAAATGGTAGTAGGAACATCTAACAAAGTTACTATTCAAGGTGGTGGAACTGATAATTTTATCACGATGGGAAGTAAAACAAGCTTTGCACATGAGGGTAGTGGAACAGCTGGTATCTTGATTGGAATGGATGGTAGTAATCCACAGGCAGAATTTGTAAAGAATTCAGGTGATTATTTCATATTCGATGACGGAATAGATATAAAAACAACTGCCTTCGAATTAAGTACCACTAACTTAGATTTATCTTCTACCCACGCCTCAATGAGTTTGGGAGAAGGTAAAATTTTATTAGTCGGTGCATCTTCACCATTTTTTCAAATAGGTTCAAGTAATCCTATTACCATAAAAACCGATGGAACAGACCAATTCATAGTTATGGGAAGTAAAACTTCTTTTACTCATTATGATAAATCTACAGTTGGTATTATTCTTGGTATGGATGCAGCTGTACCAAAATTTGAAATGGCAAAAAGTGGTGATGAATATCTAAGATGGGATTCTACTGATGGTCTTGATATAAGAACCAAGAAACTTGAAGTAAGTGCTTCAAATTTAGAAATATCATCCACACATGCAAGTATGAGTATAGGTGATCCTAATAGTAGTGGTGGGGCAATCGTTCTACATGCCGATGGAACTGATAAAATGATAAAGTTTGGTGGAAAAACAACATTTGACCAAACAACTACTGCTGGATTAATAATGGGAATGGACGCATCCAATCCTGAATTTGATTACACAGTTGGAACTGCTAATAATCAATTTTTAAGAATGACACCGAGTGGTATTGATATAAAAACACCAGCATTTAAACTTGATACTTCAACTCTTGATATAGATTCTACAACAAGTAGGATTGATGTTTATGATGCAAGTGGTGGGGTTGATGGAAGTGATTTAAGAGTTAGAATTGGTGAAATAGATCCTACAGCAGGTGACCAATATGGTTTAGTTATATATGATGGAACAGGTAGTGGTTCTGCAGATGAAGTTGCACACTTTGGTAGTGATTATAACAAAATAGCAAGTTGGTCAATAAGTACAACACAGATTACAAGTGAAAATTTAGTTATAGATTCATCTGGAATTATACAAACATCAGATTTTGCAAGTGGTGTTCAAGGTTGGAGAATAACTTCAGCAAATAATGGTGAGGCTGAGTTTGAAAAAGTTACGGTTAGGGGAACATTAGCAACTACGGTATTTGAAAAAGAAAGTGTAAACGCTGTAGGTGGACAATTGTATGTAGCAAATTCAACTATTATATCAAGTTCTACTGATATAGCAGTTGGTGACACAACTATGAGTGTTGCAAATGTTGGTGGATTTGTAGCAGACGAAGTAATATCTGCAAAGAAAGTATCTGATACAGGATTCCAAACAGAATATATGTTGATACAAAGTGCATCAAGAGATGTTCCTTCGAGTGATACAAACTTTATGGGTAAGTTGTATGTTGTTCGTGGATATAGTGGTTCTTTAGAGGCCGCAAGTGGTTCAGTTGGTGATGCAGCATCTTCTGCACAATCGTACACTCAAGGTCAAGTAATCGTATCAACAGGAAAAATTGGAACTGGATTTATAAGATTAAACGCAAATCCAAATGACACCACAACACCTTATATTGATATCGTAGAAAGAACTGGAAGTGCAGTATTTGATGTAGAATTAAAAACAAGACTTGGTGATTTAAGTGGATTAAGTAGTGGATTATTATATGGTGAAACAAATCCTGGTTTTGGATTATTTGCAGAAAATGTATTTCTACAAGGTGGGATAACCGCACAAACTGGTTCAATTACTGGAAAACTTCATGTTAGAACAGATGCGTCTAATCAAGTTGTAATTGGAACTGATGTTCAATCTACCAATGATGGAATTTTTATAAATAATAACAATTATTGGTATACAACAGGAGCTTGGAAAGTTGGTGGTGGTAATTTCTTTATCTCAAATGATGCAAGTGGAAATGTATCCATACAACCGAATACTTTTGAATTAAGTGCAGGTAGTGGTGATATTCAAATCTCATCAACACATAAATCTATGTCGTTGGGTGATGGAGATATATTCTTTCAATCACCAAATTCATCCCAAGCCGTTGGTAGAATTGGTGCGACATCCACAAAGGCAATATTCATTACAGGTTCATCCACACAAGGTGCAATAAGAAGTGGAAAAACGAGTGTAAGTGATACAACCGAAGGTTTTTGGTTAGCAAATAATAATACAGATGCAGAATTTGTAGTTGGTGATGGAACAGATTTCTTAAAATTTGATGATAACGCTTTAACTGTAAAAACGAGAGCGTTTGAATTAGCAGCAAACACAGATGATTTACAAATATCAGCAGCTCAGAAATCTATGAGTCTTGGTGGTAACAAGATTATAATACAAGGTGCAACATCACCATCCATCACTATAGGTTCGAGTAACGCAATAACAATTAAGACTGATGGAACAGACCAATTCTTAACAATGGGTAGTAAGACTTCATTTGCACACGAGGGTAGTGGAACTGCAGGTATTCTTATTGGTATGGATGGAGCAAATCCACAAGCAGAATTCGTAAAAAATGCAGGTGAATATTTAATTTTCGATGATGGACTTGATATAAAAACAGTTAATTTTGAATTAGATGCCAATAGTGGAGATTTACAAATATCATCTGCTCACAAGTCTATGAGTCTCGGTGGGGCAGTTATATTAGACGGAACAAATACTAAAATTACAGTTGGTTCTTCAAATGCTATAACAATTCAAGGTGGAAATACAGATAACTTTATAACAATGGGTAGTAAAGCAAGTTTTGATAATGAGGGTAGTGGAACTGCAGGTATTTTAATTGGAATGGATGCAACCAACCCACAAGCTGAATTTGTTAAAAGTGCCACAAACTACTTTATCTTTGATGATGGGGTAGATATTAAAACTGAAGATTTTGAATTGGATGCAAGTAATATTGAAATAAGTTCTACAAATGCATCAATGAGTATTGGAGAAGGTAAGATTTTACTTGATGGGGCAAATGGTAAGATTACAGTTGGAACTTCCAACTCGGTTACGATACAAGGTGGTGGAACTGATAACTTTATAGCTATGGGTGGAAAGAGTAGTTTTTCAGATGAAGGAAGTGGAACAGCTGGTATATTAATTGGAATGGACGCTACAAATCCACAAGCGGAATTTGTTAAAAGTGCCACAAACTACCTTATATTTGATGCGGGAACTGGTGTAGATATTAAAACAACTTCATTTGATTTAGCAGCAGGAACAACGGATCTTATGATTTCATCAACTCACAAATCAATGAGTTTAAATAATGGAAATGTAAAATTAGCAGGAAGTGGTAATGTGGGTTACGCACAATTTGGTTCCGCACCAGCACTTAGTGATAATCTTATCATAAGTGCGTCTGCAACTCTACAAGTACTAAAGGCTGGTGTTAGTGAATCTTTCGCAGGTGCCGTGTCAAATAATGAACAAGGATTTATATTAGAAAGAGCATTAACCACTACAAAATTTCATGTTGGAAGTGGAACTGAATACATAAGATTTGACGGAACTAACATTGATATAGCAGCAGCAAACTTTAATTTAACGGCATCAAATGTAAATATAACCGCAGGTGATGGTATTGAAGTAGATGCACCTGACTTTGAGGTAAGCAGTACTCACAAATCGATGAGTTTGGGATACAACTCAAGTGTAAATGGTGGTATCACAATGGAAGGTGGGGATACACAAACAATCGGATTTGGTAACAAAACTGGTTATAGGATGACATTACAATCAGATGCCAATGATTCATTTTTACAAATCGGTTCACCTACAATAGCAAATCCTGCACAGGCTGGAATACTTATTGCAAACGATGGTGGAAATGCTGAATTACATGCATACAAAGATGGTAGTAATTACTTCAAATTTGACGCGGGTGCAACACCAGCATTAGATGTAAAAACCGTATCGTTAGAAATAGCCACACAAGGTCTTACGATATCTGGTCGAGATGCATCTACTGCAGCAAATAATAAAATAGCATTAGGTTCGGCAAGTTCTAAAACAGCAGGTGCTGGAGCTTGGATTGATGGTGCTGGTAATTTCAGAGTTGGAACTGCAACAAGTGGTAATTCATTTATGTACTTTGATGCATCTTCCAATAATTTAGCAGTAAGAACTGATGATTTAGTAATCGATACAAGTACCTTAGATATGACAACCGAACATGGTGGTATGATTTCACTTGGGGCAAGTTCAGCATCATTAGCAGATTTAAGTGGAACTGGTATATTTTTAAGTGGTAGTGGTGAATTTAACTTAGAATACAATAGTTTAAATTATATTAAACTTGAAGGAACAGATTTTAAAATAGGTTCACAAAATTTCTCACTATCGGGTTCAACCACATTGGCAATCGATACTTCTAAAATAAGACTTGGAACAAATGCAACTTCTACCTTAGTTCATGGTTCAGATGGTATATTCTTAAATAGTAGTGGTCATTTTAGTTTCGTAGAGGATAGTTTAAACTTTATTAAAGGTGGTAATAGTAATTTTGAAATAGCATCACAAAATTTCCGTCTATCGGGTTCAACCACATTAGCAATAGACACTTCTAAGATAAAACTTGGAACAAATGCAACCACCACTTTAGGACATGGTTCAGATGGTATTTATCTTGACAATAGTGGTAAGTTTAGTTTTAGAGAAGATGCTAATAATTTTATAATAGGTGGAGATAGTAATTTTTCTATAAAAGCAGCAACATTTGACTTAGATGCCACAACCATAATAATGGATAGTGCAGGAGATGGTGGAACAGGAACTTTCAGATTAGGTGGTAGTGGAGGACCAAACTCACCTACTGCAAATACCGCTGGTATTTATATGGATGGGGGTGGAGCATTAAATGTTTTTGGAAACGCTACAAACTTATTGAGAATAGATGGTGGAGCGATGACCTTAAAATCTGATAATTTTGAATTGGATGCTACAAATGTTGAAATCTCATCAACACATTCAAGTATGTCGTTAGGTGGTAGGGTAGTGATAAAAGGTGGAACTGATAGTTATATAGCTGGTGGTGATCATTATGGTAATGATCCATTTGGATCTGCATTTGATAATGACAACCTTGGTTTTGTTTTAGGAATAGATGATGATGTTGTAAAATTTGAAGTAAGTAAGGATGATACTGAATTTTTAAGATTTTCTTCAGGCGGTGGATTAGCAATTGGAGCTTCAACATTTACTTTAGAAACATCTAAGATGAAATTGGCAAGTGGAACTAACAACGGAAAAATTGCACTCGGACATTCACCACCTACTGCATATAATACTGGTAATGGTTTTTATGCAGATGGTAATGGTAAGTTTTTAATCGGTAGTAGTAGTGCAGATAGAATTCAATTTGATGGTGATAACATTATTATGTCAGCTTCTAACTTTGCTTTAAATACTTCTACTATGGTAATTTCATCATCGTTTGGTGGAACGATAGCAATGGGAGCAACTCCACCAACAAGTGCAACAAGTGGAACTGGTTTCTTCGTAAGTGGTAGTGGAAATGAGTTTTTAGTTGGTAATGCAAGTGGAAATAAAATTCAATATACTGGAGGTGCTATTGTATTATCATCTAATACATTCGGATTAGTCACATCAACTATTGTTATTGATTCACAAACAAATAGTGGAAAGATAGCAGTTGGAGGTACACCAAACACAAGTGTTGCTGGAACTAATAAAGGTGTCTATATGGATGGTGGTGGTAATTTTTTAGTACGAGGAGATGCCAATAATTTCTTAAAATTTGACGCAAGTGCCACTACCTTAGAATTAAAATCAGAAAACTTTGAATTAGATACTCCAGGTTTGGATATTGTTGGAACTTCTGCAACAGCAGCAAGTAATAAAATTACCTTGGGTGCTACAGCAAATACAAGTGTTGATGGAACAAATACTGGTATTTACATGGATGGTGGTGGAGATTTTCTAGCATATGGTGGTTCAGATAACATTCTCAAATTTGATGCAAATCAACATCTTTTAATAAAGACACCAAATTTTGAGGTTTCTGAATCTGGTCAGGTTTACGCTAATTCTTTTCAAGTAAGAAATACATCAATGGTGCCCTCACTTACCCAAGGATATATAAATCCAGGATCAGGTACAGATTATGCATACCAATCACACTTTCTATACTATCAGTCATTAAAAAAGAGTGATGGTAGTACAGATACAAATGTTCAAAGATTGTTAGATTTAGCTGGTGACCAAAGTGCTATTGCACCAACATTGTCAAGAGGAGCAAACTTTGTTAGATTTAATGGAGCAGCTACTTTTGATACTAAAGTTATCACTCACATAAAATTTAAAGTTCAATCTTCAGGTAACTCTGCCACCCTTGATAATTACAGAGTTTCACAAATTATGTTAGAGGGTGCGGAGGGTAATCCAATCATTGCCGATGGAACATCTTCAGCATCGTTCTCAACCGCACGGTTTGTAACACAGACAACGGCACTTGGTTCTCTAAATGGATCCTTAACTGAAATATCAACTGCTACAACGGGTAGGAGTTTGGCAGGATGTCACATAAACAGAGATTCAGATGATTTATGGAATCCAGCATTCGCATCATATACTGGAGATACAGGCTCTCATGTTGGATTTACATTATCAAGTGGTAATAGAATATTTTTAGTAGGACAATCAATTGATGTAAAACTTGTAGCTGCAAATTCATTTGATGTTATGAGACCAAACTTTGAAGGTGGTTTAAATGTTGGTAGTGATTCATCAACCGATTTTAGTGGTTATGAATTATATGTAGGTGGTGATATCGGAGCAACTGGTAATGTAACTGCTTATGCTGATTATGTTTGTGATGATTGTGGGTGGCACTCAGCAGCAGAAAAGAAAGTATGTCCTATGTGTGGAAGTAAGGAAGTTCATTATCACGATGATGTTGATTTATTAAAACAGATTATTGATGTAAGTGCAGCATATCCTGACGACGCAGAAAAACAATACCAAGTATATCAGAAACTTTCTAAACTTGGGGTAATTGATGTTCATATGCCAGGAGTAAATGACGGACACAACAATCGTGGTATAAGAGAAAAGGATATTCAAATTACTCACAATTTACACGCAATGAATAATTATTTAATATCAGGATTGGTACAGGAAAGAAAAAGAAGTGAAAAATTAGAAGAAAGACTTGATAAGATGGAAGCAATCGTTGAGACATTTGGTCATGAACCATACAAGGGAGTACCACATCAAAACGATGGTATTCTTGCTAAAAATTCAGGAAATGGTTTAGGGTATAATAAAAAGAATCAACCATTCAATGGTGATTATGATAAAGAAAAGGATAGTAGAATAATATACACACAACCATCCAATGGTATAAAATTATTTGGTACATCACTCGTAGATGGTCCTTTGACAAAAATTAAAAATTTATTTACTAAAAAACCAAAAATTGTAGTTCCGAACAAACCAAAAAAAGAGGATAAAAATGGCTAGTTTTAAAATAAAGTACAAAGGAGATGTGAGATTTACTCTTACCAACGGAGTAATTGATATTGCTAAAATTGATTATAGGCTCAATGTTTCACAATCCAATTGGATGGATGATGGAGAATATACAAAAAATCATTTAAGATATGAATTATCTAAAAATTGGGATGACCAATCGGCAACTTCAATATATGATTTGGTAAATGCACCATTGTTTAACTCAGAAATTGTTCCTCTGTTTTTAGAAAAATTAGGAAAGGGAAGTTATTCTGCATCCATATCGGTTGCAACAAGTTCTTTTACTGATGATGAATATTGGGATG
>TARA_R110001592_G_scaffold6738_4_pt1 | contig 21306 bp, 4 predicted proteins | sample TARA_R110001592 | Tara Oceans TARA_R110001592 (sample SAMEA4398387) | marine metagenome | biome: Polar Biome; feature: [SRF] surface water layer (ENVO:00010504); material: water (ENVO:00002006), including particulate matter (ENVO:01000060) such as... | depth 5 m | reverse complement strand
CTACGTCATAAATTTTATCTTCTATTCCAAGTTCCTTGATTGCATCTTCAACCTTGTTGGTTACATTAGTGTCCAATTTCTTCTGTATTTCCTTTACCTCTGGTTTAGTTTCAACATCTTTCATTGTGGTTTCTTTGTATTCAGATACACTTCCACCACCGTCTTTGTCTACAAATTGACCTGCATTATTTGGTTGTCCTCTTGGGTGATCATCCTCATTAAATGCTTCATCTGATATTCCTTCTTCAGATTCAGCTATGAATGATTCCATTCCAATTAATTTATTATTAGAATCATACTCTTTAACCCATATGATATCTGCATTTTCTTGATCAACTGGTTCATGATCAGTATTGAGATATTCTGTTACTTTATATGATTTTCCCTTTGATTCCACAGCATTCATTACATCCCTTATATTGGATGATTTATTAGAACCCACTTTCATTGAATCTGTTATTTTATCTTTTGGCAATCCTTTCACTCCACCTTCCATCGATTCATACGCTTTAAATAGTTTTGGATACGCCAATTTTACCATAAATAATTTTCTTCTATCAATTCTACTATTCGAATATTTTAACTCTGACAAACAGGCAAACATTTCTGTATTTATACTTTCTGCTTTTCTTCTATCTTTTACATCTTTACCATCTCTTGCTCTAACATAATCCATAAAGTAACTAGTAAACACTTTCTCTGGTATACCACCTTCATAAGACTCTAACTTCTCATTATCTAATATACTGCTATTTTTATTGATTGAATTTTGTAACTCGGTTGATTTTACACCTTCTTTTATTTTTACAACTTCATCAGAAAATGTATAAAATACTTGGGCATTTTTTTCTTCTTCATTAAGTTTTCCATCTCTAATTTGTTCAAATGTCACCCCTTGCCAAATTCTTTCTGCCGATTCTTCAATGGCACTAAACTGAGAATGTGCAAACTCATGTGGTAATATACCATCAAGCTTGTAAAGTCCTTCAGTATTGTATATCTTTATCTCATTTTTAGTTTTACTCCAATGACCACCTTCAGTATGCTTTTTATCTCCAACATTAAATGGAGGCCCTTTCCCTGCGTGTAACCGTGTTTGGAAATTTCTTGCTGTAGCACCTTTCCAATAATCAATATCTTTTCTCTTTGTCAATATTTCAACTGCACTTTCAATCGATCCTTTAGTTGGTTGCCAATAATGAGTTCTGTTTTCAAATGGAACAGCAGATATTCCATATCCGTCATTTATCAACGGTGTGACTACATTATATCTAATATCGTTTGCAATATCTTTTAAATCAAAATTAATTGATCGTTCATAATCAGATTCAGTATTTTTAACTGCATTCATATAATCTCTAATTTTCTTTGGTATGTTGTTGTATAATGCTTCTATATCTTCTTGTAATATACCATCATCAGTATAACCTCCATCTTTTTCACCATCTTGTTTCATATCATTATGTAAATCAATAATTTTACCATATTCCACTGTATATGCAACATTTGTCATACGTGGATTAAATCCTTCTTCCGTTTCTCCATCTAACTTATCCCATTTTTTCTTATTCAGTTTTTCTATTTTATTATCATGTTTAACTTGCTCAAGTTTTTCATGTTTATCTGTCATAAAGTTATGATAGTTCATTACAAGTTCATCTGTTATCTCACTTACTCCAACTATTCTACCTTCATTTGGAACGCCTTTTGCAAGTTCTAACATATCTTCCAATCTTCGCTTTTCAAAATTGTATATCCTGCGTTCTACATCTGCATCTTTTTTATGATATTCTAAATATTTTTTCTGCTTATCAATTCTATCCTTTATGTATGATTCACCAGTTTCTTCATACTCTTTTTCAAGATCACTTAATACTTTATCTGCATTGACATATCTCCATTCATCAATATTTCTAATTTTGTCATATTTTTCATTTCGTAGTTTATCACGTATCTTGTCTACTTTTCTATCGTTGTCTTTGTCATCTTTTACATCATATAGTTTGTCTGATTGCTCGTATTTTAAATCTGCAAATGATTTTGGTCTTTGTTTTAATTTATCCAGTTTTGAATCTATATCATTCCATTCTTCATCTTTCCAAAATTCTTCATTTTCATATATTACATTGGTTACTAGCTCATCACTAAATGAACTTATATCAGGGTAGTCTCCTTCTTTGAATATATCTGGATATTTCCTAAATATATCATCAAATTCTTCCCAATCTTTTCCATGTGTGATTTCCCTTTCCTTTTTTTGTTTAGCCAATTGTGGTTCAAGTTTCTTATCTTGTTCTATCATATTTTTTTCATGTTCTTCTCTTTGTTTTTCTAAATCAGAATCCGACAACTGAGATGAGTTAGTTTGATCACCGTCTTTGTCTGTGAACTTTCCATCTCCATCTCGTGGGTGTTGATCTTCCACGAATGCTTCCGTAAATCCTACTGAAGATATTGATACTTTAGCATTTGGGAATGCTTTTGTATACTTCTCTAAATCATTTTTTATATCATCATCATTTTTCCACCTTTTGTCTTGATGTAAAGTTATACTCTTAATTGTATTTTCTATGTTAAATTGAACACTTCTAACCTCTAATTCATCTGCAAAAGATATGGGGTATCGATGACCTATTTTTTCTGCATCTACACTATTAGAATAAACATCATATTTATTGGGTTCAATTATCATGTCCATCCCATTCCATAATTTTTGATTCTTTATATTATCTTTATCAAATTCAACTGTAACATCTGCATTTTTACCAAAACCCATTCCAATATTTTTATCCATTGTAAATGATATGAATCTATAACCATATGGTTCTGCTCTACCTGTTTCTATATAAAAATCTAATTCGGCAGTTCTCATACCCCTGTATAATGATGTAGTTTCTTCATATTGTTTTTTAACTGTATTATTTATATTCTCACCATATTCCTCTAGTTCCTTTTGTAAGTTTTTTATTTCAGGATTGGTTTTTGCTAACTCATCCCATTTCTCTTTAATCCCTTGCATACTGGAATCTGGATCTGTTGTACGTGAAAAAGGAGCAAGTAAATATTCTTCATCAATATCTGATATGTTATTTTTTTCAACAACATCAACTATTTTATCTGCAATTGAAACTCTTGGACTAGATCCCTTCTTTGCAAACTTTCCATCTCCATCTCGTGGGTGTTGATCTTCCACGAATGCTTCTACTGTATATGATTCTCCCAAGTATGACTCTCCTGTATCAAAATTATCTTTAAAACCATAGAATTTTACTCTGCTTGGATCATCATCAACAAGTGATTTGTACTTGTTTCTTAAATTTATCATTTGTTCTTTGGTTATTTTGTCTCCCTTGTATTTGTCAATGTTTATACCAAAATTAATTTCCTTTATCTTTGGTATTCTTTCACCTTCATTGATTCTGACTTCACGTTCACTATACAATTTAATGGGATAAGGTGTACCATTCATTTCAGAAGCATCCATGAAACTATCATTCACCATACCTCTAGCATTATACTGTACTGGCAATCCAAGTTCTCTTACAGAATCTCCCTCATAAGTAATTACTGCCTTGCCACCAGTAATTTCATCTCCATTGACTTCCCATTTAGTTCTTTGTTCACTAGGACTCTGTGCTGATTTTTTGTCTACGGTTAACGAAGTGAAAGGATAGTTTTTCTCTCCCCAATCATGTAATTTTCCTAAGTTATTTTTGATCATATAATGATCCAACTCATCAGTTGAAGTTCCCCTGTAAAATTCTGGTGTCTTTATGAACAAGTCATAGTTTGTATGGTTTAACTCATCTGTTTTCTTTTGAATCAATTCACTGTATTTTTCTTCCAACTGTGGATTTTTATCCAATAGGTTTTTGAACAGTTTTAAGTCACGAGATTTTGATGACACTGATTTTGCACCTGAACCATTCAATGAGTGATCAAAATACATACTTTTCCAGTCATCTTCTGTTTTATTATTTTTTGGTTTAAACATCCAATTATTTGAAAAGTCATTTTTATAAAGTTCTGTTTGTATATTCTTATATGATTCCAAATCTTGTTCATTAATATTGATTTTTCCTTCTTTCATTTGCTCTTTTGCATAATCGTCAAATTCTTCATGTTCTTTTTCCAAAATACGCAAAGACCAATCTTGATATTCTTCAGTTGGTAGTGTATTGTCTTTTAACTCGGAAATTGCCTTTTCAACCTGTTTTTCGTGTTCTTCTACGGTTCTTGATTCAACTTTTGGATATGTTGGTATTACTGCCTTTTTTGAATTCATTTCATATGTATTGGAGTAAGCCTGTTTTTCCATTCTGTCTGCCCACTTGTCCAAGTCATCAAGGCTTGTTGCTGATGGTATTCCCTTGTCATAATCAAATCCTATTGCTTTTTGTGGATTCATGTCACGGACATAATTTTCCAATCTATATGCATGATTTTCTTCACTTCTATTAACATCATCTTCACCTGCTTCCATTATTTCTTGCAATCTATCTTGATCTTTTTCTGTAAAATAATTAAACTTGATTTTTTCTGGAAGTTCCTCGCCATATTCATCAGTGTTATAATAATCTGAATCCATTGTCTCAACAACATCTACTTGAATATGTTTAGGCATATTGTCAAAATATTTTTCTGTATATTCTTTTCTTTCATTGGAATCCATACTGAAATAAGTTTTTGGTGTTTTTTCCTGCCATAGTTTTTGTTCCTTTTCCTCTAATCCATATTGCTCATATTCTCCTTTAATTTGATCTACAAGTTCCTCATCTGTATGTTTGTCCAGATATTCTTGTCTCCATAATGTCTTTGCAAACTCTAATTTTTCTTCATCGTTTAATGTTATTGTGGTTTCTTCAGGCTTGTCGTATTCTGAATACATTTTACTGTGGTTTTCTTCCTGTTCAGACAAAACACCATCTTGTCCTTTTCTCCATTCATAATAATCACCTCTTTCTTTATCAAGCCATTCATTATACAGTACACCGTCATAGTTTGTATACTCTGAAATTATACTGGATCTTGCATCACTACTCAAGTCATCCCATAACTTGTCTGTCTTTTCTCCCTTTTCGCCAAAATTATTTGCAGGTATTGTTTCAGAATTAAATTTGTCATAATTAAGAGGTCTGTCATACACCACTTTATTTTCTATACTTCCATCTGCATTTTGAATTGTTGCACTCCCAATTCCATGTTTGGCTCTTTCCTTTATTTCTTCTTGTGTCATTCCCTTTCCACTAAATTGTTCATTTGTTTCCTTATCGGTAAAAAAGAAATAATCGGAAGGTATGCTGTTATCTTTTCCCAAATCATCACGTAGATCTTCTGGAGTCTTACCATCTTCAGTCACATAAGGAATATGGTTTGAATTAAGATACTCGTATTTATTTTCTCGTTCATCTCTTGTATTATTATTCCATATATTTCTCATTAAAGCATCTTTGTCTTGCCTACTTAGATGTTTGTAAGTATAATTTGCTCCGTATCCGTACTCTACTGAATCACCGTCATCGTCATTGTATTCTGTCCATCTTAATGGATCTCCTTCATTCCAACCGTATGATTCCCTGTAATCTTTATCATATTCTTTCTGTTGTATTTTCATTTTTTCATTATGTTCACTTAGATCCTTCATAGAATTTTCAAATTCTTGTGTGCCACTCATTTTGTAAATGTTTCCATCACTGGAATGGTATTCAAATTCCCTATCACTGTCAACCTTTCTTTCATCATCAACAATTTTAGTCAATCTTGCCTTTTCTAATTCCATTTCATTTGGAATGCCATCTGATTTTAAAATTTCCTTTATGTATAGATCATCTTTTAATTTATCAACCTTATCCATGTGGTCTTTAATACTGATGCCTCCACCTCCTTTGGAAGTAAACTTGCCGTCAGAATCTCGTGGATGTTCCTGCTCTTGGAATGCTTCAGTACCATAATTTTTTCTATATGCCTTCATGAAATCTCTGAATGTACCATGACCACTCTGCGTTTCATCTCCCATAATATCAAACACTAGTGTGGTTCCAGCAGAACTTGTTTGTTCCATTCTTTGTATTGCACGTATTTGTGAATTTGTCAATATTCCATTCACTGTTAAATTTACGCTATGACCAAATCCACGTTCACCAATTCCTTCATTGGTTGCTCTGACAAATCCAGTATGAGCAAGGAAGTTTGTAATATCATTCCAAGTTGCATAAATTGTATCAGGTAATTTTCTCCATGTACCGTCTTTTTCTTTTATTGATCCTCCACCAGTTTTTCCAGTCAGTTCAAAACCATCAATCATTGGTGCGAGATCTGTAACCATTGTATTGTGATTATAATTGCCAATTATTTCTCCATTTGGAGTTAGGAAGTGTGAACCATGAACTTTAGGAGATACATCATCCCAAGTATTTTTTATTTTATCAATTACCTTATCCACTGTTTCTTTAGGTAATTTACTAGATCCCTTCTTTGCAAACTTGCCATCACCGTCTCGTGGGTGTTCCTGTTCCACGAATGCTTCAGATGATATCAGTTTTATTACTGATAATGTTTCTGCTTCATTTCCACCAATTTTTTTCATACAACGCATAGTTAATTCTTCATTAAATGGATTCCAACTCTCACCTGCTTTTTGAGGGAACTTTGGATGTAATTTAATCCATAACACTTTCATTCTGTTAAAATCTTCATCCCCAATTAAAACTTGATCAGCTCCTTTCTCAACATTGTCTTTCAAAGTATCATACATCATTTCTGTTATTGCAGAATGCTGTTCGTTTGCATATCTTGTCATTGAAGAACTATCCCTGTTCATAAATTCATTACTAGGATTTCCTATAAATTCACCTTTCTCTATTTTTTCTTTATCTGCATAATATTTATCTAAATCATCTCCCCATAATTGTTCTCCAACATCTGTATATCCATACTCATCCTTCTTTATACCATATTTTTTATCCAATGCTCTAATTTGATTAGCTGTTTCATCATTCATTGTTTTCCATTCTTCTTCATTGTCTTTACAATATTGGTTTACTGGTGGCATTTTATTTGCAAGTTCATTAAATTCAATAAGGTCATTTCTAAACCACTCTCTGGCTAAATCCCAGAAAGTATGACCAACTATTTCATGAACTACTGTACTTTTAAAATAAGGTATTGTCTGTGAAGGATAATCATATATAACTACTTTCTTATCACTTCCCCACCACATACCTCCCCACTTTGGATTCTTTTGATATTCTAGTCCTAAATAATCAATATGTTTTATCATTGCTTTTACTGATGGATCAGTGTTCCAAAAACCTGTGAAAACCTTTACAAGTTCTGGATTTGTTGCATCTGATATGTTAATTCTTTGTGGGTAGTTTTTACCTCTTGATCTATATGTCTTTATATCATGCAATCTACTACGATAGTTAAATTTCTGTTTTGTACTTAGAGGTTTTGATGTATCTCTCCAAGAAAATGGAGTATCATATTGTTTAGGTTTAGGTTTTGTTATCCTTTTTGTCTTTCTTTTTGTCTTAGATTTTGTCTTAGATCCAGTTCCACTTGCAACAAATTGACCTGCATTATCTGGTTGTCCTCTTGGATGGTCATCCTCATTAAATGCTTCGTCAATTTTTTTCATACAACGCATAACATATCACTCTTTATCTGTAAACTTGTCATCAGAATCTTGTGGGTGTTTTTTAATAATCAAAATTTTGGTATCGATCAATTCACCGTTTTCATCATAATTTGTAATGCTTTCATAAACTGCTTCTTCTAATTCAAGTGTTGGGTAAAAATCAGCATCCAATAAAGTTCTAGTTTCTTTTATTGGTTTGAAAAAATTATCTTCCATGACTATAATCCGTGTAGTTCCTTATATGCGTTTACAAATCTATCCATATTTTTGGTTATTTTACCAGTCTTTGATTTTAATTTTTTATCTGTACGGTTCATCATATACATGTGGACTTCACTATGTAATTCATTATAGTATAATTCTTCACGTATCTTTTCATTTGATTCCAACATATGTTTACGTTCTTCCACCGTCATTGCTATGTAATCGTCTCCATACATCTCTATCCACGGCACTTCTGTCCATTCCCCATCAATTTCAACTGATTGTGTTGCTGAAAAATTTCTTTTACTTTGTTTTTCAACTGATTTCGTTGCTTTAATCCATCTGTCCTTATGGTATTTTGAATATGATGTTGGTGGTGATCCTTTTGCAACTTTCTCCCATTTTTTAATCTTCTCTGGATTGCTGTCCTTAATGTTATGGTAACGCACATGACCACATTCATGCGTTAACGTGCCTTTTATCTCATTGCTTGTTCTACGTGAATCTATCCTGATTGTCAATGTTCCTGCTGACCAAGCATTGTTTGGTTTACCATCAGATAATTTATACGGCATCCAAGATCCAGCAACCATTGTATCATGTTCATTTAACCATTTAGTTTCATCATCTGGATCATGCATAAGTTCAGGGGTTCTTTCTATTTTGAAATGTTTTACCGTATCTCTTAGTTTGTCTGGTAACTGGTTCCATACAAGTCTAATAGTTTCTATTTGTTTCTCTGCTTGTTTCTCTGTAAGACCGAATCTACTATCATCTGTAAAATTATCAATTGTTATGTCTGTTGTGTTAGATTTAAATCCAACAACGTCTTTATATGATAATAATTTCTCACCATTGTCTAATGTAAATCCATTTTTGAAAACTTTAACCTCATGGGTGTTTGGTTCTTCTTTAATCATTGGCAGTCCTTCCAATTCTGGTGAATTCATTTCCTCTTTAAGTAGTTCAATTTCTTCCCTGACTTTCTGATTATTATATCTTATAGATCTATCTTCATCAGATACTTTTTGAAATGGTTTGTAATCCTGACTTTCTTCCTCAAAACTTGATTCTAAATAATCTATTTGACCTTGTAGTATGGATTTATTGATATCAACTCTAAAATTTTTAATTGTATCTGCACCGTCTTTGTCTGTGAACTTGCCGTCATTGTCTCTAGGGTGTTCTAGTTCTTGGAATGACTCATGAATTTTTAGTTTTTTTTTAAGATATCTTCGTCTGCATCTGTAAAAACTACATTTGGTTTTGATTCTATTTCTTTTGTTAATTCTTCTGGAGTTGTCATCTTTGGTTGCATCTGAATTTCTTCTCCGAAAATAGTTCCACCTTGTTCCGTTACGGAAAAGTGAACTGTGTTTGTTCCATAATTTTGAGTTGGATCAAATGCATACCTTTCTACACCATTGCTGTTTGATATTGTCATTCCTGATACACCTCTGACACTAAAATCACTTTGTGATCTTACTGATTCTACAATCATTGGTTGTTCCACAACGTCAGTTTCTTTTGGTTCAGCATCAATACTTCCACCAAGAGGCATTTCATCTTCTTCTTCTGCAATTGCTTCTTTTGTAGTTCTAATGCCTTTGGTTTCTCCATCTACATCTGGATCTGTTTCATTCTTCCATTCGTCTAAAACAGTTACTTGTGTATCTGCATCTTCATTATCCTCAATTTTAACTAGTGAATCTTCATTTGCTTTTGACTCATCTCCTTCAACCATAACTTCAACTGGATCAACCATATTTGCTCGTAGATCATTTGCCATATCTCTTTTTACTATCATATCTTTCAAGTTTTTTGCAGTACCATAATCTTCTTCTTCACCTGTGGTTAGATTTTTAAAGTATATACGATATTTTTCACTTGCTTTTGCTTCCCATGATTGTTTGTCACTTGTTTTTATACCACCTATTTCTAGGAATGTGCCTTGTGGATCTTGGTTGAATTTATCAATATAACTAAACACTTCTTCCTTTGTAAGAAAAGTCTTTACTTGATTTACTCCATATTCTGGATCATTATCATCGTTAAATATACCAATTTCATATCTATCTTTTATACGTGTATCGTCTATTACAGAAAATGTCCATCCATATTTACCATGAATTGGTGTATTAAATCCTTCGGATTGTACTTCATTCGCTTTAATGTTTTTGATTGATGCTCTTTTTAATTTTGATTCAACTGCTTCGATTGTTGCTATTGGGAATCCTGCATGATAGACAAGTGAAACTTCTCTAAATTCTGCTCCCTTGATTAATGTGTAACATTCTACATCACAAACCTTTGGAGAGTTTGAATCATAGAAAATACCCAATGATACTGCCATGTCCATGTCATCTACTTCTTTTTGGAAGAACTCGTTCTCGATTACTCCCTCATAAAACAGTGTAAGTCTGTCTGCATCCCATGTAAGTGTGACTTCTCCGACTTGATAATCTTTTTCATTTTCCAAATGATCTCTCATTTCTCCGTCAAGTCTGTCCATTTCTTCTTCTGCACCTGCTGTTGATGAATGGTTTAACAATAATGGAAGTGTCTTGCCGTGTCCTTTTGCAAGTTCTTCTGGAAGATAAATTCTGTCGTTTAGTGATACTCCTGCGTATGCAAGTGTGCCTTTGATCTTTTTGCCGTTCTTTCTAACAGTGGGAAGTCCATACATTAGTCCTACTGCTTCTCCTGCTTTTGCACGAGTCTTTAATACATTAATCTCAGTCTTAACAAATTTCTCATATTTGCTTATACTTGCCTCCAGTCCTTTTGTCTTACAACCACATGATTCACTTGCTTTTGCTTCTCCACTTTTAGCAAATGGATTAGGTTTTTCTTCTTCAACTGGTTGTTCCATCTGTGGTGGCATTTCCTGTTCGCCTTGTATGTCTCCTGTGCCGTCACAGTCTGGACAATCTTTTAATCCTAATTTTTCAACGGTTATTTTTCCTGCACCTTTGCAGAATGGACAGTTTCCTACTCCCTCATTTGTATATAATTTTCCCTCAAAAACCAAGTCCGATTTATGTTCTTTGTAATTTTCGCTAACATAGACTGGTCTGTAAAATACACCGAACTGATCCTGTATATAATTTTCGTTAAGTAATATTTGTTCCAATGATTCTCCATCTTCATACATTGGTTTATCAGGATTATTTTTCTTTGACATCATATCTCCATATGCTTTAGAAATATCAGATGGTTTGTCTGTTTCTTTTGGTTTTCTATATTTTGTATCATTTGGATTGAATGAACTTACTGGAAGTTCGTCACCAGTATTTGGATCGTATGGAATCTCACGAGGCTTGTCTGGATCTTCTCCCATATACTGTTGTTTATATGAAGATGGAGAATTTGACTTTGGTAGATCTTTTGCTTGAGTTCCACCACCTGTTCTTTTTTCTTCTTCCAAAAATTCTTTCTTTAAATCATCAAAGTCTGAAAATTTAATTTCGTCTAAACCTGTTGAATTGTCATTTTCATCAAGCATCCAACCTGCAATTCTTTTTGATACACCAAGATCTATATTGCCTGTTCGAAGTTTAGTTGCCCATTCAGACCAATCATCATTCATTTTTGAATAAATCCAATTACCAAATCTGCTCTCACGATCTTCTGCCACAGTCCAAGGATCTCTTGGATGTCTATCCTTTCTGCCATCATTTACTTGTCCTACATAGTTATCGTAATCAAAATAATCAACCATTGTGTTTGTTGAACCACTGTCAGAATACAGATCTGCAATACTTTGAGATCCATACGGATAACCACCTTCTCCACCAGTCCAACTAACATTCATGCTATTATATCCATCTTTTCTTACACTGAATTTTGCACCATCATAAGAATCCTGAAGTTGTGATTTGAGTATTGTACCTTTTATTCCAACTGGAACATTTCTAAGTTGATTTGAGTTTTGTGGATATCCATCTAAACTGTTTACTTTAATATAATAATCTGAACCAGAATCCAATTTTGAAAGTAATTTATCTTTTATTTTATCTAGTTTTGTTGTTTTTACTTTCTGACTTTTTGATTTTGGTTTTTCTGTTTGAGATCCACCACCACTTGTAAATTGACCACCTTGATCTCTTGGGTGATCTTCTTCTTTAAATTCTTCTTTTGCTTCTTCATCTTCATGATTGTTTGCAATCATACCAACTGCTGGGCCTGAAACGGAAGCCATTCCTTCTTCTGTTGCAGTATTTATTCTAACTGCCAATTCATCAAAGAATTCAGCATCTTCATCTGTCCATTCTTCCCCTGAACTGTAATATGCATTAGCATCCTTCCATATATTAATCAAACTGTCTTTCTTATATTTATCCAAATCGCCTATCGTTACTCCTATTTTACCTGTGAATGATTCTTTAGTACTTAGTGAATTTTCTTCAGGTCTGTCTTTTGTTGATAATTCTGTCTCATCTGAAGGTAAAATCATATTATTTCTTGTCCTTTTTTTCTATTAAAGTATTTTCTTTCTCTTTTTCCCATTCTGCTCTACGTCTATCTTCCCCTGCTTCCTGTCTTAAAACTATCTCAAATTCCACTTCATCTTTGACAAAAGTCCTGCAATCACATTCCTTTCTTTCAGGTTTGCGTTCAACTATCTTTCTGCATGATGGCACATGACTGGAATATTTGTGTCCACATCTGAAACAAATACGACTTGATCTTGGTACTTTTCTCGCCCATTCTGGTCGATTCATGTTTTTTTCACTGGTTTTCTTCATTTACGGCTTCTCCAAGATTTGGTTTCTTGGGCTTTGTCCATTCTTTCTTTTCCAAATTCTTCTTCCAATATCTTATGAACTTCTTCTTCATCAGTATCTTGATCCAATAATTCATGTTCTCGTTTAATAATATCTTTAACAGTTCCTTTTTTTACATTTTGCTCCATATCACCAATTTTTTTATCGAGTTTATTCATTTTTTCAAGTTTTCTGATTCTCTGTTCATAATCTTTTATTTTTTCATCTTGTTCCTTATCTATTCCATCTTTTTCAATATCAACTTCTTCATTATCTTTTAATTCCTCATCAATATCTTCAGTTTGTTCTTCAAATGGATTTTCTTTTGGTTGTTCCTCATCAACATCTTCTACATTATCAGTTTGTTCTTCAAATGGATTTTCTTCTTCAGTTTGTTCTTCAAATGGATTTGTTGGTTCTTCTCCAGTTGGGTTTTGAAGTTCTGCATCAAATTCATCTTGACTCATTGCAGTATCTAAATGTGATTCATATTCCTCTTTTGTAACAATCTCGAATTCTAACTCAACTTCTGGTTGCTGTTCATCAGAATCTGGGTTTTGGTCAAATCTTAGATCTGGAACCTCGTTTCCTTGTTCATCAGTAAGGTCAGTATAATTTATTCCAGTTTCTGGATCTTGGTGCAACAAGTTTGGATCTACTTCTTCTTCGTCTATTCCAGATAAAGTTGGGTCGTTCATATCTCCATCAGTTAAACCAGTTCCAATTTCATCTTCCTCTAATGGTTCTTTCTCATGTGGTACTATGTTGGTTCCACGTATGAATCCATCTGGTTCAGTCTGTTGAACATCTTCTGGTTTCATAACCATGCCGTCTTGCAATGGCTCTCCTTCTTCTTCAAGTGGGTTTGAACCATCTTGAGTTCGTTTCATAAAGTCATCTTCTGAAACTTGTTCATATTCTGGTTTAACATTAAGTCCTGTATTATCCATAATTGTATCTGAATCATTTGGTATCAGTTCAGAAGGATTTCCACCTGTTTCTTCATCCATTTGCAATCTTACTTGATCAGTATCACCGACAACATCTTTGTCAAAGTCTGTAGTTGGTTCTTCTTGAAGTGGAGTATCATCTAACTGTGCTTGACCTTTCTGTGGTTGGTCTAGATCTGGTGTTGGATCTTCGCTTGTTCCACTTGTGAAAGGATCTTCTCCGTATATTACATCTTTCTTATCACCTGTTTTTTCTTCCCATTCAAATTCCTCATCATCTTCTTCCACTGCCTCACCAATTATTTTTTTATCTTCTTCCTCATTATCATTTGGATCTCCTTCACTTGGAACTATTGGTTGTTCGTCATCGTCATTTGATCCTATAATCTGATCTTTAGTATTATCTGGAATTGGGTCACTTCCTCCACTCATGTTAACCATTGGTTCCTGTACTGGTCTTGCGTGTGGATCTTCTATTGCAGTATTTCCTTCCTCTGGTGTTCTTTCAAGTTCTTGTTTGGAATCAATCAAGTCATTGTATGAACCATCACTATCTTTGCTAATTCCACCATCTCCAGTTCCACCCTGAGTAAAATTTCCTATGTGTTTGTTATATTCATCTTCACTTACAGTTTCTAATTCTACATCTTCTGTTTCTACATCAGTGTTTGTGAATCTACCTGCATTGTTTCCTTCTGGTTGTAATGTTGCAATATCATTTACAGTTGCATTCTTGGATGGATCTGTTGGTGGCAATTCCTGTTCCTGTTCCTCATCAACACCAAGTCCGTATTCATCCCTGATTGCTGGATCAGTGATTTCTGGAACTCCTTCTTGATCAACTCCCTGACCAACATATAAATCTGTTGAAGTATTGATTGCATTTGGTGCTAATGGTATTCTTTCAAATCCCTTTAACATATCAAGTTTTTCTGTAGGTGATAATGTTGATTCATTTGCAATCTGTTTAATCATTTTATCTACAAATACTTCTCCGTTAGGTTTTCTTTGATCTAATTTTGGTGGAGAAGAATTGTCTGGTTTTGGTGCATCTATTGTAAATTCATCTTTTGGAATTGCCTGTTGTTCAACTTTTGGAGGAGGAACAGCACTACTTAATTTTTCATCTTCATCTGGAGGATTAGAAACTGTTGGTAACACTGGATTTTGTGGGTCAACTGGTGGTTGTCCGTTAGGTGGCATTCCACCCATACCCATACCTGCTTGTTGTTCTTTTTGTTCATTTTTAGATTCTTCCCACATATTATCATCTAATTCAATATTCAATTTTTTGTAAAGTTCACGTTTTTCTCCTGCTGAAACTGCTGTACTATCTAACCCTCCAATATCTTCCATTGTAAGTCGTTTTACAATAGGTGTAAATGTAATCTTGACTTCCATTAAATCAAATTCTTTAAATCCCCATGATTCGGCAAGTGGTTTGATTAATCTGTCTCTCATAATTTCTGAGAGATCACTTTGAAGATCTATCATTCTTTGATCTAAAACATCTAATGGTGTTTGACCTCCACTATAACTAAATCCTTGTGGTTTTGTAATAACACTACTTGCAAAAACTGTACCTATATCAATATGTGCATCAACATTCTCTCCATACTTACCATATTGATCAGTTCCCTTTATTGCTAACTCTGCACTATTAACTGGCTTGTCGAAAATCCATATGTATTGGTCAGTATTCTCATCTGCCATTTCAGCTTGTATTTGTTCCATTTGTTCTCTAGGCATACCGTTTGCACTTACAACAAGTCTTGGTTTTGCCATCTTTTTCTTTATCTCAATTTCTGCATTCTGAAGAACTGCCTGTGCATCTAATAATGACATTGTGTTTCTATCTGCATTAATTGAATCTCCTGTAATCGGATCTACAGCTCCTGTTATTGGTCTTGGACTTGCCAATGTATGGAACATTGATTTTCCAAATGCCTGTCTGTCTGGATTGTTAATTGAATGATGTATGAAAAATTCTGGATCCAATTCTTTGAATACACCGTCTACAATTTGTACCAGTTTCAATTCATTTCCAAATTGATCCCTGAACATTCTGTAAATTGTCTGCATTGGAATCTGTTCAATGTTTCCTATTCTTCCATCAGGAGTATATTGAATTTCCATTATTGCAGAACCTGTAATTAAAAGTGAGTAAATATATTGTGACCATTTCTTTTCAGCATTTGCCACATCCCACCACTTTTCAATAAACACGTTAAAATATTCATTGTTGGATTTGATTGAAACTTCACTTCCTCTAAATTTTTGATGCATTACATCTACTGCTGTTTTAATTTGATCCCAATGATGATAATATTGATATAATCTTTCAAAGTCTACTTCTGGAAACTCACCGACTAACTGTTTACTTGGGCCGACTATTGTTGCGTTTCGCTTACGAACAATACCACCGAGTAAACTGTTAAATGTTTGGAAAATCTTTGGTACTGCCATTATATATCCCTTATAAATGTTATTCGATATATAGTATTTAAATTAGTTGTTTTAGTCTCCAACTGTAAATCCCACCCATGTACCTCTAAAAGATGATCCACCATTTGAGTTGGACTTTGTAATAATTGGTCTGATCTTCCATCTTCTGTTTGCATCAAAAATACTAGCAACATTTGTTGCAGTTGTGTAAGTTAAAATTCCATTAGTTGCATCTTTTTTAGTTGCAGTTACTAAAGCCAGTCTTTTTCCGTTTGGCTTTTCAAATTCAAATTGGTATGTTGCACCAACATAATCTGCATGACTAAAGTCTATTGCAGTTTTAGCACCAGAAGGATCAGCAGGATTTGTTGGTTGTTTGACAGTTATGTCAAAAGCAGTTCCTAAATCCCCTACTTTTACTACAGGCGTGATAGCACTCATACTAAAATGTTGGCTTTTTGATATTTAAACATATTAATTAATTGTCTATTGTACTCCACTTTCATCTGAAACTGTTGGGAGTATTCCTGATTCTCCATCAATTTCAACCAATATTACACTTATATCGTCTACAGTTGGCATTATAACTGAATCACCGTTTATTCCTTGACTTGGAGTAGTTATCAATACCGTATCTACAGTGAATTTGACTGCAAATATTAAACTAGCATCAACCTTGAATGTTACATCATCTACTTTTCTAAGATAAGCATCTACTGTAAATGAACTTGATGGTCTTAATATTGCATCAACCTTGAATGTCTTATCAGTTGGTTTTGTAAGGAATGCATCAACCTTGAATGTCTTATCAGTTGGTTCCACGATAAATGCATCAACCTTGAATGTTTCAGTTTCTGATTTTCTAATATAAGCATCTACAATTAATGTCTCATCAAACTCTTTTCGTAAATATGAATCAACATTAAATGCTTTGCTTTGTTCTTCTTCAACATAAGAATCAATAGTAAAGTTAAATGACTGTTGTGATTTCAAAAATGCATCTATTGACAATGTTGAATATCCAAATTCAGTTAGGAAAGAATCAATCTTGAATGTCTTGTCGGTTTGTTTCAATAGATATGAGTCAACCTTGAATGTCTTACCAATTGGTTCCACGATAAATGCATCAACCTTGAATGTTTCAACGAATTGTTTCATGATGAATGCATCTACAATGAATGTCTCATCAGATTGTTTCATGATGAATGCATCTACTGAGATTGTTGGGTTTACGGTTCTTCTAAGGAATGCATCAACTGTTACAGTTTGTGATTTAGCAGTATCGCGTAAGAATGCATCGATTTTAAATATTGACTGTTTTGAAGATGTTAAGAATGAATCAACAGCAAATGTCTTGTCAGTTTGTTTTCTTAGATATGCATCAACTGCGATTGTTGAATATCCAAATTCAGTTAGGAATGAGTCAATCTTGAATGTCTTGTCAGTTTGTTTCATGATGAATGCATCTACTGATAACGTTGAATATCCAGCTTCTGTTAGGAATGAGTCAACCTTGAATGTGACTGTTTCAGATTTTCTTAGATAAGAGTCAACTGCGAATGCCTTTGTATTTCTGTCAACTAGAATTGAATCTGCTGTAAACTCATATCTTGTTGGTAATATTACATCTATTGAGAATGATTCATTGAATTGCTTTTGTAGGTATGCATCTACTGATACAGTTGTTTCACCAAATTCAGTTAGGAAAGCATCTAATGTGAACGTTTTAACTGTTGGTTCTTTCAAATATGCATCTAATACGAATGTCTTATCTTGTTCTATTCTTAGATATACATCAATTGTAAATACCTTGTCAGTTTGTTTTGATACAAATGCATCTACCTTGAATGTTTCTTCAAATTCTTTTTGTACGAATGAATCTACACTGAATGATTTAGATTGTTCTTCCTCAATGAATGAATCAACTGTGAAGTTTAGTGAATGTTCTTCGCGTAAGAAGGCATCAACTGAGATTGTCGAATATCCAGCTTCTGTTAGGAATGAGTCAATCTTGAATGTTTCAATTAAATCTAATTTCTGTACAAATGAATCAACCTTGAATGTTTCTTCAAATGTATCGCGTATGAAGGAGTCAACCTTGAATGTCTTGTCATTTCTGTCAACTAGAGTTGAGTCAATCGTGAATGTCTCGTTTCTGTTTGCCAATACTGCATCTATTGTAAATGTTTCAGTGAATTGCTTGAATAGTAATGCATCAACCTTTGCAGTTTGTATGTCAAATCCTTTGAGATAAGAATCTACTGTAAATGCTTTCTCAGTTGCTTTTTGCACAAATGCATCTACTGTGAATGTCTTGTCATCAACCTTTCTTACAAATGCATCAATTTCTATTGTGGTTGATTTTTGTTCTTGTGTGAATGCATCCAATACGAATGTAGTTGATCTATTCAATTGTTGTATGAGTGAATCAATTGTAAATGCTTTCTCAGATTGTATTCTTACAAATGCATCAACTGTAAATACCTTGTCAGTTGCTTTGGACAAGAATAAATCAATCTTGAATGTCTTGTCTGTTGCTTTTGTAAGGAATGAGTCAACTGTGAATGTCTTGTCTGTTTGTGTTCTGACAAATGCATCAACCTTGAATATTTCATCGAATGATTCGCGTAGGAAGGAATCAACAAGGAATGATATTGTTTGTTCTTCCTGTATGAATCCGTCAACAGTAAGGTTGAATGATTGTTGTTCGCGTATGAAAGCATCTATTGTAAATGTCTTGTCGGTTGGTTTTCTTACAAATGAGTCAATTGTAAATGTCTTATCCTTAGATTTAGATAGGAATGAGTCAACTGCAAATGTTTTTACATTTCTGTCAACTAATACTGCATCTACCTTTAACAATTTACCTGTCTTGGATGAAGCAATAATTGCTTGGATCGTATGTAGGTGGTTGTTGTCGAATCTGTAATACACTGGTTCAGTTGTAAGAGTTGCGTTTATGCTGAATGTCTCTAATCCAATTAATAATATTGTTGAATCTACCTTGAATGTCTCGTCAAATGAATCGCGTATGAAAGCATCAATTACTGTGGTTGTACTGAATTCATCTTTTATGAATGAATCGATAGTGACATTGAATGCTTGAGTCTCGCGTATGAATGCATCAACTGTAAATGTCTTGTCAGTTGGTTTGACAAGGAATGAATCAATCTTGAATGTTGGAGTTGATCTCTTGACTAATCTTGCATCTACCTTTGACAATATACCACTTGCAGTTGAGTTTATGATTGGAATTATGTCGTGCAAGTGAGTGTTGATATATCTGTATGGAACTGGAATTGTAGTCAATGTTGCATTGATACTGAATGTCTTGTCAGTTGGTTTTACAAGGAATGCATCCACAACTGTTGTCTTATCATGTTGTTTTCTCAAATATGAATCGACTGTGAATGTCTCTGTCTCAGATTGTGTTATTACAAATGCATCAACAATAAATGATTTTTCAGTTATCTTTCTGACAAATGAGTCAACTGTAAATGTTTCTGCAAATTCTTTTCTAATGAATGCATCAACAATTAATGATTTTGTCTTTTCTTCCTCAATGAATGCATCAACTGTTACATTGAATGATTGAGTCTCGCGTAGGAAGGAATCAACCTTGAATGTTATATCCTGTTCTTCGCGTAGGAAGGAATCTACAACAAATGTCTTTGTAAATTCATCTTCAACAAATGCATCTATTGTGAATGTTTCAGTTTCTGATTTTCTTACAAATGCATCTATCTTTATTAGAACACCAGAAGCAGTTGAAGCAAGGATTGGAGTGATATCGCGTAGGTGGTTATCACTGTAAATCATTGGAGTTGGTTTGGTTGTGAGTGTTGCGTTAATACTGAATGTCTTGATGTTTCTGTCAATCAATACTGAATCTATTGTGAATGCATCAGTTTGTTTGTATATTATTGTTGAATCAACAGTAAATGATTTTGGTGTAATCTTTCTGATAAATGCATCAACAGCAAATGATTCCTCGAATGTTTTGCTTAACACTGAATCTATTAGTGCAGTTGCAGTGAATTCATCCTGTATGAATCCGTCAACAGTGAAGTTGAATGACTGTGTTTCGCGTAAGAATGAATCTACAACAAATGTCTTTAATGTAATCTCTCTAATCAATGAGTCTATTGTGAATGATTCAGTGAATTGTTTTGATAGATAAGCATCAACCTTTGCAGTTTGAACATCAAACTTCTTGATAAATGCATCTACAACAAATGTCTTGTCAGTTTGTTTCAATATATGTGAGTCAACTGTAAATGTCTTTGGTGTTGGTTTGACAAGGAATGAGTCAATCTTGAATGTTTCGTTTGATCTCAAATTCAAGAATGCATCTATCTTAATTAGTATACCACTTGCAGTTGAGGCAAGTATTGGAGTAATGTCTCTCAAGTGATTGTCACTGTAAATCATTGGTACTGGTTTTGTAGTTAGTACCACATCAATGGCAAATGTCTTGTTGTTTCTTCCAACCAATACTGAATCAACTGAAACTGTTGATGTGTTTCTGTCAACTAGAGTTGCATCAATCTTGAATGTCTTTGGAGTTGGCTTTCTTACGAATGCATCAACCTTGAATGTGAATTCATGTGATTTTCTGACAAATGAGTCAACAGTGAATGTTTCTGCAAACTCTTTTTGCAAATATGAATCAATCACAAATGATTTGGTTTGTTCTCCCTCAACAAACACATCAATCGTAAAGTTGAATGATTGCTCCTCGCGTAGGAATGCATCTGCACTGAATGATTTGGTTTGTTCCTTCTCAACAAATACATCTGCTGTAAATGTCTTTGTTAATGTTCTTCTAATGAATGAATCTACTGTGAATGTCTTGTCCTTTCTATCAACTAGTATTGCATCTACCTTTGACAATACACCACTTTCTGAAGAAGCTAGAATTGCTTGGATCGTGTGAAGATGGTTGTTGTCGAATCTGTAATAGACTGGAACGGTTGTGAGTGTTGCATTGACACTGAATGTCTTTAATGTAGTTGGTAAAACTGCATCCAATGTGAATGTTTTCTCAAATATATCGCGTAAGAATGCATCAACCTTTGCAGTATGTGTGTCTAATTTCTTAAGGAATGAGTCAGCAGTGAATGTCTTGTCAGTTGCTTTTGACAAGAACGTATCAACCTTGAATGTCTTGTCAGTTTGTGTTCTGACAAATGCATCAACCTTAAATGTTTCATCAAATGATTCGCGTAGGAAGGAATCGATTATTACAGTTGCAGTGAATTCATCTTGCATGAATCCGTCAATCGTAAAGTTAAATGATTGT